>Ga0209777_10000639_pt1 | contig 55762 bp, 47 predicted proteins | sample FrelakmetHBP12HB_FD_187147 | JGI IMG/M metagenome (GOLD analysis project Ga0209777, IMG submission 187147) | Freshwater lake sediment microbial communities from the University of Notre Dame, USA, for methane emissions studies -HBP12 HB (SPAdes)... | ecosystem: Environmental > Aquatic >...
GCATGGGGCATTAGTTAGAAAATAGGCTTCTTCAAAATCCCTCCCAACCTCCCTTTGCCAAAGGGAGGGGTAACTTAGCCCCCCTTTGAAAAAGGGGGGTGTGGGGGGATTTTCATGGTTCGAGGGTCCCCTCCGGGCATGGGGCATTAGGTGCACTGGCCGTGATAAGATCTCTCGTGTAAGTATCAGTATACCATAGACACCTTTTCTCCAGGAAGGAAATTTTCATATCAATTTTGTTGTTTGAAGGTTTGCCCTTGTAAGGGGGTGATCTCCCGCGAACCGCAGGATGATTGCCTTTGCCTCTAAGCACACACACAGGTGTGCCCCTGCGTCACATGCCGTTTTGGGTTTGCCATCCGTGTTTCCCCAGAATTGACAACCTTAGACAATCTCACCTGGCGGATGGAGGTGGCTCGTCCAGGATTTCCAACAGTGTGACTTATGAGGTATAATAAGGTTTCAAAAGGAGGTCCTGTGTCAATCCCATCAGCCGTCCTCGGTCTGGCTCTTATCGTCGTCGTCCTCGGGGATGCCTTTGAAACGATTGTTCTTCCCCGCCGGGTAACGCGCAGGATCAGCCTCGCTCGTTTCTTCTATCAAGTCACATGGTTTTCATGGTCGAGAGCGGTCGCTGCAATCTTTTCGGGTAAGCGCCAGGAAACCTACTTAAGCTTTTACGGTCCTCTCTCCCTACTCCTTTTATTGATCTTTTGGGCGACCGGACTGATCGTTGGCTTCGGAATCCTGCTCTGGGCATCCGGTTCACCCATCAAGACACCGGAAGGGACTGCCACGTTCGCGAATTATCTCTATCTGAGCGGTACCTCTTTCTTCACACTCGGGCTCGGCGACGTAACCCCAAGCAGTCCCTTCGCGAAAGGAATTGTTGCTTTCGAGGCGGGAATGGGTTTCGGTTTTCTTGCCCTTGTCATTGGCTATCTTCCTGTACTCAACCAATCCTTCTCCCGTCGGGAACTGAATATTTCCCTTCTCGACGCCCGGGCAGGTTCTCCTCCGACATCTGCTGAAATGCTTCTTCGCCACCGGCATGATCATGGGATGGATGAACTCCGCCAACTGCTTCACGAGTGGGAACGCTGGTCAGCCGACTTGATGGAAAGCCATTTATCCTATCCTGTCCTCACCTTTTTTCGTTCCCATCATGATAACCATTCTTGGCTCGGGGCTCTAACCGCGATTCTCGATACATGCGCCTTCATCATCGCCAGCTTTGAGGGTCCTTGCAAACGACAAGCCCAGCTTACCTTTGCAATTACGCGGCATGCTATTGTTGACATCTCTGATATCCTCAACTGTCCCCCAAGGGAAGCCAAACCCAATCGATTGCCTCTGGGCCAGTTAGACTATCTAAGAACCCGCCTTAAGGAGGCGGGCATAGAACTTCAGGAGGGAACCGCTGTTGACGAGAAACTCTCCACCCTGCGGAGGACGTATGACCCCTACGTTCATTCCCTCTCCAACTACCTCCGCATCTCACTCCCGCCCTGGATTCCCGAACGGGGATGGATCGACAACTGGCAGACCAGTGAATGGGGCCAGGCTCAGGCATTTCGTCTCGATAACTCGTCTGACGAAGCCCGAGGCGGACATTTCTAACGCCAACCCACAGGAGCTTCATGAGGCGTAGATCCTTGTAGAGGATTCCTTTTAGATCTTCTTGGGTCTTAGCATAAGGAATTCGTAGCGATCGCCGGACCGAACACTGATCTCACGGATCTCGAGCCCTCGGAGAAGGCTGAGGGGAACCTCAACCCCTGCGCTTCCAAGCTCCCAGAGTTTGCGGTAGAAATCAGAAAGCCCATTCACCGCCTTTCCACCCACTTTGAGAATGAGGTCTCCGGTCTGCAGTCCTCCCCGTTCCGCCGGCCCCTCGGAGGTGACCTTGGTTATGAAGACGCGACCGTGTGCCTCCTCCGAATTGATCCCTAACCAGGGTCTGGGGGGTTTACGAGAGCGGCCGATTTCCTTCATGTCAGAAAGAATCGGCCCAAGCAGGTCGATCGGAACAAAAACATTAGAGGGAACTGAACCCAATCCCGGGATGAGAACCTGCGTAAACAGAGAGCCGATTCCTAAGAGTTCTCCGTCAGGGTTGATGAGGGCCGCTCCACCAAAATTGGCATACGCGGGAGCGGTGAAGATCGCATCATCCAGGAGATACTCCCAGTAGCCTGCAAACTCTTTGCGATTGATCACATGGGCTGTGATGACCGACCCGGTCCCTCCGTATCCGGCCACCAGAACTCCGTCGCCTGCCTTGACAGATGCCGACTTTCCCAGCTTGATGGGTTCACTCCCAAGAGGTTTATCCGTCCTCAAGAGGCCAAAGCCGCTGTTGTAATCATAACCCACAAGCCGTGCGCTCAGCCGCTTACCCTCCGAATCCACCACCTCGATCGTCTCAGCCTCTGCAATGAGGTACCCGATGGTAAGGATATGACCTTCTGAATCGATGAGTACGCCGTTTCCTTCGCGTTCCGTCCCGAGGGTGCTTGCCGTTTGGGCATCCTTTGGAATAACCGCCCGTATTTTCACAACCGCCTTGAGGATCTCCTCCGCAGACTGATCGGCGTATGCAGGCAGACTGCCCAGAACGGAAAGAGCAAAAATAACGACAAAGATACCTCTTTTCATGAGAAAACCTCCCTCTCGCAACTTCTCCTCAACTCGCGCAGCATGCGAATCTCGACGTCGGATTCAACTTCGTCCTTAACATAAGTCTATACAAAGAGGAGGGCTAAGTCAATGAAATATCCATGTTGTCTTCGTTGACAAAGGGACGTTGACTTTCTTATAAAGGGAGTATAGATCTCGGGCGACAGTCGGGCATGTCGATGATTCTGATCACAGGGGGCGCGGGATATATTGGAAGCCACGTCGTAAAGGAACTTGGTCGCAAGGGCTACCAGGCTGTTGTCTACGACAACCTTCAGACCGGACATCGAGCGGCAGTAAAAGATGCCCCCTTCGTCGAGGGGGACCTTGCCGACACGGAGCGACTGCGAAAGACTTTTCAATCTTATCCGATCGATTCCGTCATGCATTTTGCAGCCGACTGCCTCGTTGGAGAATCCGTAAAGGACCCGGTGAGATACTTCACAGACAACGTTAAGAATAGCATACAACTCTTGGAAATAATGTGCGAATTAAATGTCAATAAACTCGTATTCTCCTCCTCGGCAGCGGTTTATGGTGAGCCCCAAAGTATTCCGATAACGGAGGAGCATCCGTGCCAGCCGAAGAATCCCTATGGTGAAACAAAGTGGATTTTTGAAAGGGTCATTCAGGCCTTCCACCAGTCCGGCAGGATCGATTTCGTCTCCCTCAGGTATTTCAACGCTGCGGGAGCCGACCCCGAGGGCGCAATCGGGGAGCATCACTCTCTCGAAAGCCATCTCATTCCTCTCTGCCTCCAGGCGGCCCTGAGAGGAGATTCCGTTTCCATCTTCGGGATGGATTACGATACCGCTGATGGGACCTGTGTCCGTGATTATATCCATGTGACCGATCTTGCCCAGGCCCATATCCTTGCCCTCGAAAAGATAAAGAAAGGGGAAGATTCTGCAGTCTATAATCTCGGGAATGGCAGCGGCTACTCAGTCAGGGAAGTGATTGAGATGGCGAGGAGGGTGACGGGCCAGGAGATTACAGCCACCGAGTCAGAAAGAAGGCCAGGCGATCCAGCCTGCCTGGTCGCCAGCTCAGAAAAAATCAGGCGCGAACTCGGCTGGGCGCCCAGATACCCCGATCTCGAAAGGATCATCGAGACCGCCTGGCGCTGGCACCACAACCATCCACAGGGTTATAAAAACACGGCCATAGAGCATCGGGCATAGAAAGAGCGCCCACTGCTCGGACATGAACCCCTTTTCCCAATGCCCTTTCCCCTTTGCGTAGGGAGCCTAAAAGGAGATAAAATGTGCGGCATTTTTGGAATCTATGATCATCCCGAGGCATCCAACCTGACCTATCTGGGATTGTACGCCCTTCAACATCGGGGTCAGGAAAGCGCGGGGATCGTCTCTGCGGACGGCAGACAACTTCATCATTATCGTCAGATGGGGCACGTCTCCGAGATCTTCACCCGGGACATTCTGAAGAAGCTTCCGGGAAAGAATTCCATCGGCCATGTCCGCTATTCGACCGCCGGATCGAGCGAGATCAAGAATGCTCAACCCTTTGTCGTGGATTATGCAAGTGGCGGATTGGCCATTGCCCACAATGGGAACCTGACCAATTATTCTTTCATCCGGAGCGAGCTGGAGGCGGGCGGGTCCATCTTCCAATCCACCATGGACACGGAGGTGATCATCCACCTCATCGCCCACTCCAAAAAGAAGACCTTCATCGAGAAGACCATCGAAGCCCTTAAGCAGGTCAAGGGAGCCTATTCTCTCGTCTTCCTCACGGAGCAGGAGATGGTTGTGGCACGAGACCCCTATGGGTTCAGGCCTCTCGTTCTGGGTGAACTCAAGGGTTCACCGGTCCTTGCGTCTGAGAGCTGTGCCTTCGACCTGATCGGCGCCAAGTTGGTGAGGGAGGTTGAGCCCGGAGAGGTTCTCCTCATCAATGGCGGGGGCATCGAATCCTTCAGGCCTTTTCCCGAAACCCACAACTCCCAGTGTGTCTTCGAATTCATCTACTTTGCCCGCCCCGACAGTTTCCTATTCAATCGCAATGTCTATGAGGTGCGAAAGGAGCTCGGGGTTCAACTCGCGAAGGAAGCCCCGGTCGATGCAGATATGGTTGTCCCGATTCCGGACTCCGGGTTTCCTGCTACGATCGGATTTGCCCTTGAATCGAAGATTCCCTTGGAGATGGGAATGATACGAAATCATTATGTGGGCCGGACCTTCATCGAGCCGGAACAGTCGATTCGTCACTTCGGTGTGAAGATCAAGCTCAACCCCGTAAAGGGATTGATGGATGGCAAACGCGTCATCACGGTTGATGATTCCATCGTCAGAGGGACCACCAGCCGGAAGATCATCAAGATGTTCCGAAATGCAGGGGCAAAAGAGGTTCATATGCGGATAAGTTCTCCTCCCATTACTCATCCCTGCTTTTTCGGAATCGATACGCCGGAGAAATCTCAACTGATCGCCTCTTCTCATACCATCAGGGAGACTCAGAAATATGTGACGGCCACTTCTCTCCATTACCTTTCCCTGGAAGGGTTGAGGAAATGTCTAAAAGCTCAAGCCGAGCAGTTCTGCTACGCCTGTTTTACAGGCGACTATCCTATTCCGTTCCGGATGGATTTGCCGTAATACTTCTCTTTGAGAAATCGAGGCGAAGACGGGCATGCCTTGGTCTCCGCACCTGATGGTGAAACTGGTTTTGAATGAACTGAATCCTCGTTGATCGCTCCAAGGAAATCAAACCAAGTAGCACCATTTTCATCTCATTTGGATAGCAACGTCTCACTTTCATAAATCAGGGAGCGCTTCATGCCGATCCGTATCATGGCTCTCTATCAGGTTGCTGAAAAACGGCCATCTGCGGCGTTTCCCTCATCCTTGGTCGTTGCAGCGTACTGTCAAGTACGCCTCACTCCTCAGGATTTCGGGTGCCTTGCATCTGGCCATTTTTGAGCAACCTGCAAAAGACGGCTTTTTCAGCATCCTGCTATTGAAAAAAGGAGGGGATCCATGCTTTATGATGCCTTGTTGACCCAGGAAGAAATGACTTTGAGAGACGAGGTTCGAAGATTTGTGCGCGATGAAGTGCCAGCAGAACTTCTGCGGGCCATGGATCGGGACGAAACCAAGTTCCCCTATGAGTTCATCGCCAAGCTGGCCCAACGCGGCCTGCGCGGGTTGCGGTTTCCGAAAAAATATGGGGGACGCGAGCTTCCCTGGACAGCCGAGGTTGTGGCTGAAGAGGAGATAGGAGTTCTCGGTATGGCCCTGGGATGCGCCTTTGCCATGACCTCCATCGTGGGCGAGGCGATCAACGTCTTTGGCACTGAAGAGCAAAAAGAGCGCTTCCTCAAGCCAATGATCGCGGACACAAAAATCCCTGAGGAAGCCCTTACCGAGCCCCGGGGGGGCTCTGATTTCTTCGGTGCCACCACGAAAGCGGTTCAGGATGGGGATTCTTTTGTCCTCAACGGCCAGAAGCGGTTCGTCGTCGGGGCGGAAGCCGCTGACTTTTTCGCCGTTTACTGTAACACAGACCCCAAAGCACCTCCCCATGAGCGGATTTCGATGTTCGTCGTAGAGAAAGGGCCGGGGGTCCATGTTGAGCATCTTTACGGACTATTGGGATGCCGGGGCACCGGGGTGGGTCGTTTGATTTTCCGAAATTGCCGGGTCCCGAAGGAAAACCTGGTTGGAAAGCTGGGCATGGGCGGTTTGATCTTTGACCGGATGATGATCCCGGAGCGCCTTACCTCTGCCGCCTCCTCTGTCGGTAGTGGCCGCGCGGCCCTGGAGATCGCCATTCGCTACAGCGACCGGCGAGTTGCCTTCGGACAGAAGATCCGCAAGTTTCAAGCCGTGAGTTTCATGGTTGCCGACGCAATGACCCGGCTGGATGCCGCACGGGGATTGGTTTATGGGGCTGCGAAAACGGTAGATCGGGGGATGCCCCATCGCCGCATGGTGAGCGAAGCCAAGAAATTTGCTACTGAAGCTGCCTGGTCCATCGTGAATTCGGCCATGCAGGTGATGGGAGGAATTGGCTATACAAATGTTTACCCCCTCGAACGATATTTGCGGGACTCCCGGCTTTCTCTCATATGGACCGGGACCAGCCAGATCATGGATGCCCTCATCCAGAAGGAAACGTATGCTGAATTCCTGGGGGATCTGAGCGACCGGCGGAACGTGGAAATGGATGCCATGGGCATCGATGCTCAACACGAAAAGATCTACACGGACGAGGATATGTGGAAAAACTTTTAAATGAAGGCAGACGACCTTAGAATTGCGAAGACTGCCTTACGGTCTGTCCGCTCCGGGCTATTTCGGCCGACGAAGACCCGCCGAAAATCGACCCGCATTTCTCCACCCCGCCTCCTTTCCAGAATTTCAAGCCTTATTCTTACGCGTCCCCTGGAGCGCTTTTCGGGGACAGGCACCGCCTCTTACGGTAAACATTAAGTCACCTTCGTCACCCACTTGGTCATTTCCTCTCAGGGGAGGAAAAACAACCAAAGCAAAGAGGATTGGGTAATGAGAGCAACAATATCTTATAATTTTTCAAGTTCCCTGTTGCGGAAACGCTTTCCGATTAAAGCGGGAAGCAGATTGTGGTTAGAGCGAATGGCTAATGATGAAAAAGAGTTTGTCTATGAAGGTGGAGTGCGGTTTTGAAGTAACGTCCTATGGACTCATTTGTTCTTTAGAAGAGACCGGGAATAAGAACCACCCATGCCCTGACTGTAGATTCTGTCAATGGTGTTCTCATTTGCGATATAGCGGCTGTCTTGGCAAAGATAGCTACAGCCGAGAGGGCAACAAAAGAACCTAATCAAAAGGGAAAAATGAATCCTGGGTCCATCCCGCAGCGGTGATTGGGGTGATTTCTTCTTCAAGCCTGCATCAAAGAGCATCATCTGCCCTATCCAGTTCGTATTCTGTTGGCAGTCTAAACCATAACTGAGGACCCAATGAGAGCCGGATGACAGGAGACGGTGCCATCCGTTTCTGTGAAGACCCGGATGAAATTCCCCGTACTAACTCGACTGCGGCATTTTTCAAGGCCCGAAAAGTTACAGTTTGAAAAACAAATCTGCACAAAGCCTCCCCTTGAGACGGGTCTTGATCTTGGCAAGCTATCCTTACCTTTTGCGGTCAAAATCATCTTGACGTTAAACTCCGTTTTTCATCATATACTTGAATCACTCCAAGTTGGGAATTGGAAGGGCTGGGACCAACCGATACAGGGTTGAAATAGTGGGGCACCATCGGGATCCCAGGCGGCAAGCAGAGGGAAAAAAATCGACCTAAAGTATCAGGAGAACCCGGTCTACTCGACTCATTGGCCCGATACAACCAAGGGAATCCACTGTCACAGAACGACTTATTCGAAAGGTGGTCAAGGTTCTACATGTGAATGAAGAGGATGACGATGGTTTATACGGCACGTGACAGGGATCGGCAGTATATGTCATACCTCGATGGGTCACTCTATCGATAATGTCTGGAGAACCGCCTGGCAAATGGCGTATGGAAATGCGACCCCGGTGTTCCTATACAGAAGGGCAAAAGAACCAGAGAAAGCAGGAAGGAGGAAACATGAAAAAGCGGGAAGTGTTGAAACTTGGATGCATAGCCGCGATCTCGGGCGCCCCATTTGTGGCGTTGGGAAAAACGTCGGCACAGCAGGCGGTAGCAGAGGGCCATACGCCCGTGCTGCACATCTATTCGGATGCACAGGGCAACTCGCATCTGGAGGAGTTAATGGTTGTAACCACGCCGAGTGGACGGTCTCGGGAGGCGAAGCCTTTGTCGGTGGTTGGGGTGAACGTCAAAGAGTATGGGCCGAGTGACGACAATGACTGGCATACGACACCGTCTCGCCAGTTCGCGATCACGATCGTCGGCGAGCTCGAAGTCGAGGTCTCCGGCGGCGTGCGGCGTCGCGTGGGCACCGGCGAGCTCGTCTTCCTCGAGGACACCAAGGGAAAGGGTCACATTACTCGCAAGGGTAAAACCGTCACCAATCTGTTCATTCGAGTGGCAGATGACTTCGACTTCGCCAACTGGTCGCACAAAAAAACTTGAGACGGACGCCCGCTTTTTGAAGCCTAAGAACTTACGGTTTGAAGACCAACGTGAAGCATTTCCTTATTTCTTTCATGGGATTGTAGCTGGCAAGCTATGTTCAGTTTCGGGATGCTGATGCCATGCCCTATATTTCAGTGGGCCAACGCTCACAAATCATATTGAACCAACCATCTTGACACAGCTTCCTCCATGTCATTCCATTCAGACATAAAATGATTTTTGTCCTACTTCTTGGTCTTATAGAATCGAACAAGGCTCAAGGCATCTTTTGCCACCAGTCGCCCAATGGGACCTGTACTATAACATGCGACAAGGATCGCTTTATCCGGGCGGACAACAAATCCTGTCGCGTGCAGAAATTTTCTCTTCTTGTCATAGAAAGTGCCGGTGATTTTCGATATTTCCTCTGAATTTATGCCGTAACCAACAGGGTAAGCGATTCCCAGTTTATTTGCTGTTTCTCTCGCTTTTTCAATTGGGTCCACTGAACCCGCAATGACCTTGATCTGTTCGGATTCAAATTCCTCATGTAATGTCTGGAAGTCAGCCAACTGCTGATCGCAAAAGGGTCACCAGTGTCCGCGATAGAAGAGTACCACCCCGTACCCTTTCCCGGTTCCTTCGGGAAGTTTGAGCCTTTCTCCGGAGACTAATTGCATCTCCATCTCGGGAAATCGATCATTGGCATCTAAAAATACTGTACCTGTTTTTGCCATGTTTTCCTCCTTTCTTTTTTGTATTCTCTTCACTTGATTGCTGGCTAACGTTTGGCAAGATATGTTCACTTTTGAAGACCCAAAAGGCCCCCATTATTGAGGTGGTTCCATACTGACTTTCGTCCTCGTTTTTCAATTCTTGCCCTTCAATACAACATTTCAAACTAAAATCAGCAAGAGGGGTTGAGCTTCAAGAATATTTTTCACAAGAATATTTTCCCCTGCTTAATTTATCTGCTTAATTTATCTTGACAAACAGTCATCTCCTTGATATTTTTACTCCAATTAAATTTAAACAGGAGGGTGGGAGATGACAAAGGCGGAGTTAATAGAGAAAATTGCATCCAATACGAAACTCTCAAAAGCAGCTTCCTCAAGGGCACTTGATTCAACAATCGATGCTATCAAGGCGGCCATGAAGAAAGGCCAAAAAGTAACGCTGGTTGGATTCGGTACTTTTTCAGTTTCTAAACGAAAGGCAAGGAAAGGTCGTAATCCAAGGACAGGAGAACCAATAAAGATCTTGGCAAGAAAGGTACCTAAATTTACAGCAGGCAAGGCGCTTAAAGATACAATTAAATAAATAGGAACCCCCATTTTTGGATAAAGTGGCCTACCGAGGAGGCGGCGATCTGAAGGCTGTGCCTCCTCGGTGAGTGGCTGTAGCTCTCCAACTCACACACGTTCACCCACCAATAGATTATCCTCAAGGAGATGCCCGGAGGGGACAAGGCATAACCGATTTTTATAGACTGTGAATTACGATATCGCAGAAGTTGTGATTTCTGCTATCTACACGCCACTTTCCAATCCTTGCAAGAAGTTACGATAGGATATTCAGATCTTCGCATGAGCCATGGGAAGCACGATGACATCCCCTTCGTAAGGGGGTCGGGATGGATTGGCACTTCCCTCTTACACTCGGAAGTGCTCGCCGGTCTTTTTCCGCTTCCAGCGGACTCTCTGAATGAGGGGGAGGTTCAATGTGATCGCCCCTTTTTTCGGGCAGTGGAGAACGCAGCTACCGCAGTACCAGCACTCATCCGGGAAAAGGACCACCGGAGGGCTGCCTTCCTGGGGATGGGGAATCAGGAGATCCATCGGACAGACTTCGACGCAAGCGTTACAGCCCGAGCACTTCCCACTATCAAAAATCACTGGCCGATTGGGTGTAATCGCATTTGGCATGGCCAATATCTTTTTTCTCATTTCTGTGACTCCAATACGGGAAGGCCGTTTGTCGCAGGCTAAAGCCTGGGGCTACCAGGAGTTCTGCCACTCCCGGATAACAGCAGGTAGTCCTTGTTTCGCGATTCATAGTTCTCTTTCAGGGAACCATAAAAATCGATGGGCAGCCTCCCTGTCCTGATTTTTCCCCCTTCCTGCCGGAGGGTGATGAACGTGTGCCAGCCCGGAGGATCCTTCTCCGGGTAGTCGTAACGGTTGAAGCCGAGGGACGGACTGCTTGCCTTTCTTGCAAGACACGCATGAAGAATCATCTCCGAGCACGTGAGAATGTTTAACACCTCGAGGCTCCGCATCAACTTATGGGGATCCGGGGCAGAGAGCCGCGGGACCTCATTCGCCGCGATATCTTCCAGCCAGAGGACGCCGATCTTGAGCAGCTCCTCATTCTTCGGATCGCCGCAATAATTCTGCATGATCCGGCTGCTTGCTGCGTTTAGCTCCTTCCATTGGATGCCCTCCTTGCGCTCGATGAAACCGAATACTCGTTCCTTCTCCTTTTCAATCGATTTCCGGATGACCCTGGATTCCCGCGTTTTCAGGGCATAATGGGCAGCCTTTCTCCCTGCGTATCTTCCCGTAGCAGCCGCATGATGATGATAGTTGGAGGCGAAGAGCTGGTCTCCCGCTGCGAAAAGTCCCTCGAGGGTGGTCTGAAGATCCCAGTCTGTCACCACGCCGCCGCATTCCCCGACTTCGCCGAAGATCCTCTTTTGCGGAAGGGCGGGCGAACGAAGGGGATCGGAGCCGAGAAAGAGGTAACTCTGGAGAAGGTCCTGCTCCGGCTGAAACCCGGATCGGGTGTAGGTTCGATAGATGGGAACATCTGTTTTCCCCTCCTCCCGGACCATCATCCCCCAGATGATGCGACGCTCTTCATCGGGCAACGATGTAAGATCTGCATAAAGAGGAAGGGTAAACTCCCCTTTGTTGATGCGCTCTGCGAGATCGGGAATGAGCTGAGGACGCCTGTAGGCATAGGCCTGACTGCGTTCTCCCAGAAACTTCTGGCCCCGGGCCGGGAGATACCTTTCCCGGACGGTTTTCAGGATGTTGCCGTCCCGATCTACCCATGGGACTTCTTTTCCTCTTGCGTCCACGATGGTGCAGGCATGCCAGGTATTGAACGGGTTCCCTTGGCCATAGATGGGAAAGCCATCCCCGCTTCCCATGATATGGAAGGCTGATTTCTCCATGAGCGTGAACTCCGCTCCCGCCCTGAAGGCGATCGCATGACCGTCCCCTGTATTGGTCTGGGGCCGGAGCGTATCGAAGCCTGTTCGTTCGGTCTGAAACTGCCATATCCTCTGGGGCCTTGAGAGACACAGAACCGTAGCCTTGGCCCTGAAAACGAAGAACTCCCCGGTGCGAACGTTGATTGCCGTAGCTCCCACCACGCGCCTCCCCTGCTCGCCATGCTCATTCAGGAGGGAAGTCACCATTGCCCTGTCGTAGACCATTACCCCCGCTCTCCTGCATTCCCGATAGAGGGCGGGTTTAAACGTCGTCCCCCACACACGGAAGTGGAGCCGGTTTCTGTAATCGTAAGCGAAAAGAAACTTCGTCCCTTCATCTCTGAACTGAGCGCCTTTGAATTCATCCTTTTCATCACGGATCTTCCCGCCCATCTTCTCAAGTTCGAGGAGGGTATCATAACTCTCTCTTGCGGCAATATAGCGTGAGAGGGCGTTCGTGTAACCCCCTGTTTCCTGAAATTCCGTATCCACAACCTCTTCTGCCGTGATCTCCGACAAAGGATTGGGCGTCAAAACCCAGTGGTCGCAACCGGGGCCGCCGCCACCGCTTCGAATCGTGGCCCCCTTCTCAATGAGGGCAACCTTTACCCCTTTCCTTGCGGCACTGATCGCTGCCCAGCATCCCGCGATGCCCCCTCCAAGGACCACGACATCCGTGGAAATCTCCTTCTCATGGCCATAGCGGATGGGATAGGGCCACTTAGGGATGCCCTGCGTTTCAACGAGTTCATTCCAGTCCATCGATCCTCCCAAAACGGTAAATTCGAAACTCGAAGCACGAAATCCAAAATAATTTCAGATCACCAAAATGCAAAATTCAAACGTGTATGAGGAGCCTATCACAACGCAAAACTTCATATATCCGGGATTGGTTTTCTCCTATTATGAGTCTCATTTTAGTATTGACATACATCAGAAGAATGTTCCTCTCCCTCCGGAAGAGGATTGAGGTGAGGGGCTTCCCATGCGTTCCACCCTCACCCCCACCCTCTCCCGCCAAGGCGGGCGAGGGAGATTTCTCGTCGGTTTTATTATGAGACGGTTAATATGTATTCTCGCGGCTGCTGCCCAGGTAGGCCCGCTTCACTTTTTCGTCGTTTGCGATATCCTGTGCCGCACCCTGCAAAACGATGCTCCCCACTTCCAGGATATAGGCCCTGTGGGCAAGCTTGAGAGCCATACGGGCATTTTGCTCAATGAGAATGATGCTCACCCCTGTCTGATTGATATGGGTGATAATTCTTCCCACCTCTTTCACCAGCAGAGGAGACAGCCCGAGACTCGGTTCGTCCAGGAGGAGCAGGCTGGGCCCGGCCATCAGGGCCCGGCCTATGGCCAGCATCTGTTGTTCCCCTCCACTCAAAGACCCGGCCTTCTGCTTCTGCCTCTCTCTCAAAACGGGGAAGCTGCGAAAGACGTTCTCCAGATCTTCAGAGGTCTTTTCCTTATCCCTGCGAAGATAGGCACCGAGATCTAAGTTTTCTCCCACGGTCATGGCGCTGAAGACTCTTCTCCCTTCGGGGACATGAGCGATTCCCATCTTCACGATGTCGTGTGGCAGCATGCCATTGATCTTTCTTTCCCGAAACCAGATTTCCCCGGTGGTCAAAGGTTTCAAGCCGCAGATCGCCCTCAACGTCGTCGTCTTACCGGCCCCGTTCGAACCAATAAGCGTGGCGATCTCCTTCTCCCGAGCTTCCAGCGAGATGTTCTTCAGGGCCTCAGCCTTCCCGTATTTTACGACGATGTCCTTCACCGAGAGGAACAATGGCGTCAACCCTCCTCCTCTCTCCCGAGGTAGGCCTCAATCACTTCAGGATTGCCGCTCACCTCCTTCGGAAGCCCTTCCGCAATCTTTCTCCCATGGTTCAAGACGACAATCCTGTGACAGAGCCGCATCACCGCGTCCATGTTATGTTCGACCAGGACAATCGTAATGCCTCTTTCTCGAATTTTCTCGATGAGTTCGAGCATCTTCGACGTCTCTTCGGAATGCATTCCCGTTAAGGGTTCATCTAATAGCAGCAGCTTCGGCTGGGTAGCCAGGGCAATACAGACCCCGACGATTTTCTGATGACCATGAGGAAGGTTATGGCAGATCTGATCCTTCAATTCCGCCACTCCCATGAATTCAAGTATCTCCAGGACCTTTTGCCGGGCCTCCTTCTCTTCTCTGCGCGCTCCGGGTGTGTGGAGGAAGGACTTCCATGCCCCCTCCTTATAGTTCATATGAAACCCGTTAAAGACATTGTTAAAGACCGAGAGCTTCATAAATAAGGTCGTCGCCTGAAAGGCCCTGCCTATCCCTAATCGAGCGATCCTGTGGGCCTTCAAGCCGGTGATATTCTCTCCCTCAAAAGTCACCCTGCCCTGGGTCGGCGCGTAAAAACCACAGATCAGATTGAATAAGGTGCTTTTCCCGGCGCCATTGGGTCCGATGATTCCAAGGATTTCGGAGTTCAAGATATCGAGGTCCAGCTCGGTAATCGCAGAAAGGCCTCCAAAATGTTTCGTCAGCTTCCTGACCTCAAGCAGGGGCATGATACTTCGCTCCAACCGAATTCGAACTCCCTTGGGACGACTAAGAAAACCTTGTCTCCTTTTTTCTCCTTAAAAAGGGCACCGGAAAGGATCTCATACGTTCCGGCAGGCTCAGGATGCCTCCCGGCAGGAAGATCACCAGCCCCACCAGGATGGCCCCTGTCACGATCGGCTCGATCTCTTTGCTGACCCTCAGAAATTCCGGAACGAACGTCATGATCAATGAACCCAGGACCGGTCCTGCGATATAGAAGTTCAGTCCGCCGAGGATGCTGTAAATCTGGACGTAGATCGACTTGAAAACGGAGAACATGCCCGGTTCAAGACTCTGGAAATAGTGAGCGTAGAAACTCCCGGCCAGCCCCGCTCCTGCCGAGGAGATCATGAAAGCTGCGAGCCGATACCGGAAAAGATCGACCCCGAGGGTTTCGGCAAGCCTTGCATTAAGGCGAATAGCGCTCCACGCCCTTCCCACCCGAGAGGTATAGAGGGCGTAGAAGGCAAGAATGTTCAGAAGGAGAAGGACGATGACCAGGTAGCATGAACCTACCTTTCCCGTGAATACGAGGGGGCCGATCGGGTTGGGAGATGGGATGTCGAGGATCCCCGCCCAGCTCCCGAAAACTTCAAAGTGACCGAAGACCTGGACCAGGATCATGTTGATGACCATGGTCTGGATGATAAAGGCGACGCCCGGAGTCCTGACGATGACAAGGCCCACAACCAATGCGACAAATGCAGCCGCGAGCCCCGAGAGGGGAAGAGCGGCCCAGTAGGAGAAGTCCAGTCTCGTGACCAGGAGCGCAGAGGTGTAGGCGCCGATGGCCCAGAAGCCGGCCGCTCCGATGGTAACCAGGCCCGCACTGAAGAGGAGGGAGAACGAGAGGCCGAGCATGATATTGATGCAGCTCATGACCAGAAGGTGCATCATGTAGGGAGAATCCGTGAGTTGGGGAAGAAGTCCCAGCACGACACAGACCCCCGCCAGACCGACCAGTATTTTTTTCACGCTCATCCTATTCATGCTCTTCTGGCTCTCCGAAAAGTCCTCCCGGCTTGAAGACGATAATGATCCCGATGACGGCGAAAAGAAGGATCTCCGTCAGACCGCCTACATAGTACATGCCGAAACTGAGGGTGAGCCCGACGACAAGTCCCCCCACAATGCCACCCACCATGCTCTGCATGCCTCCGACGACGAGGGCCATGAAGCAGTTGAGCAGGAGCGAGTGGCCCATGGAGGGCGTGATCGAGAAGACAGGGGCGATGATCCCTCCTGCCAGAGCGGCCAGGGCACATCCTGCGCCAAAGGCGATCAGGTAGATACGATTGGTATTGATCCCCTGCAGGGATGCCACCTCATTGTCCAGTTTGACGGCCCGCATGGCCTTCCCCAGTTTCGTTCGCATGAGAAGGTAATAGAGGCCGAACATGACAGCCAGACAGAGAAGAATGGCCACAACCTTCTCGATGGGAAGATTCACCTGACCCACGCCCACGGCACCTTTGAAGGGTGGATGCAGCCCTCTCTCCTGCGTCCCGAAGCCGAGAAGGGCACCCCTGAGCAGCATCATCGAAAGGCCAATCGAGGCTGCCGTACAGAGGAGGATGTCTCCCCGGATGTAGTGAAAGATGAACCGGTAGCAGAAAAGGGCGAGAAGGGTCACAAGGACGATGGCGATGGCAATCGAAAGGAAGAAGGGAAGATGGAGGACCTCGCAGCAGCCGAAGGTGATGTAGGCGCCGAGCATGTAAAATTCTCCGTGGGCGAAATTGAAAATTCGGACAACGCCGAGGAGCAGGATGAGGCCGGATGCCACGAGAACGTAGATTAGCCCGATCGAGAGACCATTCACGAGGAGTTGAGCGAATAATTCAGTCGTCATATCGGGAGACCCGAATTCAGAAAGCAGAAGGCAGTAGGCAATAGGCAATAGGCAATAGGCAATAGGCAATAAGCAAAAAAAGGCCCTTGTGGCCGTATCCTCGACCTGAAAAAAACTGGTCTTTTTTGTCTACGGGCATACAGCCCTACACGACAAATCATATTTGTCCCTTTCTGCCTAATGCTTACTGCCTTCTGTTTTCTGCCTTCTGCTTACCGTCTTTTCTTCACTGCCTTCTGCCTTCCGCCTTCTGCTTTCTTCTTACTGCTTTCTGTCTTTTCTGCCTTCCGCCTTCTGCTTTCCGCCTTCTGCCTTCCGCCTTCTGCCTACTGCCTTCCACTTTCTGCTTTCTTCTTACTGCTTTCTGTCTTTTCTGCCTACTGCCTACTGCCTACTGCCTTCTGCCTACCGCTTTTTGCCTTCTGCCTTCCGCCTTCTGCCTACTGCCTTCTCCTTTCCCTACTTCCAGTTGCCTCCAAAGACCTTCTCACAGGCTGCCACCACTTCGTCGAGAGAGAGACCCCCCACGGAGACAATCTTTCCGTTCTTGATCTGACCGTATTGCACTTCAGCGACGGAGTCGACGTACTTCGTATTACCCAGGTCAGGTCTTTTCACCATCATGGTCTTGCCATCGATCCGCTCCCACTCGATCCCCCTGGAGGCCATCATATCGGCGATCACCGTGGGATCAATGCTGTCGGCCTTTCTGAAGGCTGCCAGCAATGCCTGCCACGCAGGAATCCACGGAAAACACGCATCAGACCACTTCCCGTACTTCCTGGTGTAATCGTCCTTGAACTTCTTCGGGATGGGAGGAGGCTCCGCCAGGTCTGTCTGGTATTGACGGCAGAAGAGCCCCTCCAGGGCCTCGTTACTCGCCACCGCCGTCACTTCGTCCATTTTGGGCGCGATGGCGCTCACCTGCCCGCCCCTGAACCCGGCTGCATAGATGGCCTTCATCTCCAGACCGAACTGGGTCCCCGATACCGCACCCGGGTAGTCAACAAGGTCAGGATTGTAGCTCTTGGCCTTGACGGCCATCGACGTGAAGTCCACGGCGTCCCTGGGGTGGTAAAGGATATCAAGGACTTTAACTCCGTGGGCCTCGGCCACCTGTTTTTCTTCGGTAGCCCGGGCACGGCCCCCCTCATCATTCGGAGCGAGGAAAACGGCCGTCTTGGCATTGGGAAAGACCTTCTTCGCCATGGCCCACAGGGGAGGGACGCTCGTTCGCGTGGTCGACGTTCCGAAGGTATAATGGAGCTTCGGGTCCAAAATCTTCAGGCTTGTTCCGCTGAACAGGTTCAAGATCTTGTTCTCTTCCACCAGCTTCAGGCCGGAGACCATCGTAGGTGAAGCGATAATCGATATGAGGTATTTCACCTTGTCTTGGTGGACGAGCCGTTCGATCGCTGCCCGACCGGCCTCCGCGGTCCACTTGTCATCATAGACGATGAACTCGACCCTGTAACTCTGCCCCTTAACGGTGATGCCGCCCCCTTCATTGAACTGGGAGACGAGCATCTCAAGGGCATTCTTGGTGTCCACCCCCATGCCAAAATTGAGAGGAAGAACCGTACCTACCTTCAATGTCTTTGAAGATTGAGCCGAAGAGTCCCTGGTGACCGGAAAACTCACCAATCCGAACAGCACGACCACCGCAATCGTAATACCCCATTTCCCTCTCATCTCAGTCTTTCCCCCTTTCTCTTGATGATCCTTGCATCAGGTATCGATGGGAGTCTTTGAGAATTTGAATTCTCCGTCCTCCTTTCGAATCGCCAGAAAACAGAACCAGTTCTTGTCATCTTGTTCGGGATATTCGGCCCGGCGAAATCCATTGGGAACCGGCCTGCTCTCCTTCCTTTCAATAGAGGATCTCAGGACGAGTTCGGAGTTATCAAGGATGGACATGACGTCGAGGGACCGTCCCAGTTCATGAGGATTCTCCGCCTTTAAGGGTGCCACTTTCGCATCTTCGAGACGCTCCAGCCCCCGTCTCAACATGATTTCGCTCCGAATATCGCCGCAATAGAAGTCCAGGACGTTCTGAGCGTAGGTCTCCACTTCTTTCCAATAAAATCCGCGCTTCCGGTTCAGGATGTCTGAACACGTCGCCCTACGGGCCTCCACACTCTCCTTCTTCACCGGAGCGAACTCCCTCTGCTCCCTGGCGCGTTTAGCTGCCATTTCACCGGCATGCCAGCCCATGGTGAAAGCCCCCGGAGCAGCAGCCCAGGGGAACCCCCCCACCACATCCCCGGCTCCGAAGAGATTTCCAATCTCGGTTTCCAGGTTCCGATCCACCCAGATTCCCATCCCCGCATTACCGGACAGTTCCCGGGGCCAGTAACCCGCATATTCCTGCTTGTTCTTCCTTAAGTCCGCTCCCTCCTCGTCCTTGAAGTATCGCATGAATTGCGTCCCTTTTCCTTCATTCCGGATAGACCATTCGATGTACTCCACTTCCTGATCGGTGGCTTCGCTGAAATCGAGGTAAAAGGGCCCTCCTCCTTCGAGATGTCTCTTCGCCATCAGTCGCCGGGTTTCCAGAATGACTTTCCTTCCGTCGAGCATTCGCTTCCTTGATTCCACTGTCCATCTCTCTTGGCCCATTTTGTCCCAGTCGAAGAATTGCGTCCTCGGGACCAGGACATTTCCTTTTTCATCGATCATCCGCCCTGCAGGCTGGACCGTATTTCGCGGATCCCCGTAATTCGGGTTATAATTGCCGCATGGGGCCAGGCTTCGCCCGCTCAGGAACTCAATGTTGATGATCGGAAGACCCGCCCGCATTGCCATCGATATCCCATCGCCGCTCAGGGGAGCTGGAATCCTCGTATTGAAGTCAAACCCGCAGAAATTCCGTCCCATTCTGTTCGATCTTCCACTTGCGAGAACGACCGTCTTCGCCCTGAAGAAATAGATATCACCGGACCGTATTCCTACTCCTATGGCTCCGGATACTTGACCCTTCGTAACGATGATGTCTGTCGTCTGAATCCGGTTGAGGATATTGACACCTCTCCTCTTGGCCTCCTGGGTCAGTTTGAGTTTCAAGGGGGCTCCATCGAAGTTGAAGGAGGTGGGCACGCTGTGAAACTGGGGAACAATCCTGAATTTCCCGGGGACACGGCTGTCTTCATATCTGAACTGAATGCCAAACCTTTCGAGGTCCAGCACGCGATCATACATCGTCCCTGCCACCAAATAGAACAGGTCTTTTCTGAGAAAGCCTGCAGCCATTCCCTGACGATGATCTTCAGCCATGTCTTCTATCGTATAGCCCATCTTTTCGTGGATCGGGGGGATATAGGACCAGATGTGGTCGATCCCCGCCGCCGCAGCCCCACTCGCAAGGGTATTCGATTTGTCGACCAGGGTGACCCGGACCCCTTCCGCCTCGCCGGCTTTAATCGCTGCCATACATCCGGCCAAGCCACCGCCGAGGACCAATACATCCGTTTCGACAGGGATGACATTGAACTCACCCATACCTTCCTCCATTTCGTCGCAACATGATTACAGTGAACAAAATAAGTCTATCGCCTTGAAAATCGCAAACTAAAGCTTTTAAATGGTTTGTCATTCCTGCGAAAGCAGGAACCCAGGGCTTTATCCTGGAGGTCCTGGATTCCCGTTTCCACGGGAATGACAATCGCTTAATCGATCCGGTTACCCTCTATGAAAAGAGCCTCGCATCGGAAAGGGGGTTACAATTTCGATTGCCCCTTTCTCCTTCTGAGGACAGAATGTCACACAGGACCCACAAAACCAGCACTCCTCCGGATACTTCTCAATCGGAGGCTTCCCCTTTTCGGGATTGGGAGCAAGGGCATCACACATACAAACCTCAACGCAGGTATTGCATCCGGTGCAGGTACATTCATCGAAATAGATATGTCTGAAACTCATTCTGCTACCTCCCCTTTGGATCGAATGATTTTCACATAAGCCGTTCGTGCTTCCCTTCGACAGGCTCAGGGCGAACGGCTTTTTCCGAATGTCCTGAGCGAAGTCGAAGGACAGGCTCAGGGGGAGCGGCGTCAGGAGTATCCTTGCAGTTTTCGGAAAATCAGGAAAACCCGTAGGGCAAGGTTTTCGCCTCACATAGGGAGGCACGTGGAGACTGAGGCAGGAGGGGCTCTCTTCTACGTGGGAAGACGGATCACTCCCTGAGTTCGCCCTGGGCCCGCCTTCATCGTGCGAACGAGTGACCCCTTGGGACCCAGGAGCGTGCAGGGAGAGATGGCCCCTCGGGGTTGCCTGACTCGCTTATTCGGTCTTCTTTCGACGTTTCGGGGAAGATACGGCCCGCGTCGCTTTCACCGTCTTCTTCTGCCCGCGTTTCAAGTTCTTTTTGGGCTTTTTCAGCTCGGCGATGCTGGTCAGAAGATTTCTCCATTCCGCCCGAACTTTTGCCCTTTCCTTCTCAATCTTCAAGATGCGGCGGTAGACCGAAAGCACTCGCAGGGCGACTTTGGCCTTCTCATCGTCATCCTGCGTGCCTTCCGTGTAATCCTTCAAGTACTTCTCCGAACTCCTCACCAACGCCTTGAAGAGTTCTGAATCCTTTCTTGTCCTCTCCTCTCTTTTCAACCTCTTCCTCATGCCATTCATGTCCCGTTGCTCCCTGTCGTGATTTCTCAAACTTAGAGTCTACTTCTTCTCGGTGGGAAATTTGGCCCCGGACCATTCATCCCAGCCACCCTTCAGAACGGAGATCTTCGTAAACCCCATATCCATAAACTGCCGTGCCACCCAGGCACTGGTCGCCTCATCGGCTCAGCTTCAGTAAAAGACCAGGGTCTTGTCCTTCGGATACTTCATGGCCCAGCTCTTGATATCCTTCTCGGGATCCTCTCGAACCGCTCCTTTCATCTTCAACTCGGCCGTTTTCCAGTCCCTCTCGACCCGAACATCCACGATGACCACATTCGGCCATTCCATGATGGACATCAGTTCCTCTTTTGTTATCCTGGGAGCCTTCGTATCCACCGCCACCTGTTGCATACAGGCTACTGCGATAAGACAGATTCCCACCGCTGAAACGAGATAACACTGCCTCTTCATTTTCCCTCCTTCCGTAGAAAATAACCCTTCTGAAACTTCCTCTCCTCTCTGGGTCCCCCCCTACCCTCTCCCGCCAGCGGGAGAGAGTAGATGCAGGTGGCTTTCATGGTTCGTAAGTAATGAACTCTCTCATTCAAAAATTAGATTGAACAGCTTATTGGCCAATTCTTTATCGAGCTCTTTGAGAATCTTGTATTCCTCCATGGCAGAGCCCCGGTCTCCGAGCTTGAGATAGGTCATTCCCAGATTAAGGTGTGCCTCTGCCAGGGGTGGTTTGATGCGAATCGCCTTCTTATAGGAGGCCTTCGCTTCTTCGCTTCGCTCCATCCCGCTATAGGCAGCCCCGAGGTTCAGGTATGCCTCGGCGTAATCGGATTTCAGGCGGATCGCTTCTTTATAGGATTTCGCCGCTTTCTCATTCTGCCCCAATGCCAGGGAATTGTTGCCGAAATTATAGTGAGCGAGAGGAAGGTCGGGTTGAAGCTGGATCGCCTTTCTGCACGATTCCGACGCCTCGGGGTAACGCCTCAGCCTCTGATAAGACCAGCAGAGATTGTTATGGGCTTCCGCCAGACCGGGCTTGACCTGGAGGGCCTTTCTACACGACCCGATGGCATCCTCGTATACCAGGAGATCCAGCCCGAGAAACCCGAAGCCCCTCAATGTCACAGATCTCGGTCTTGAAAATCTCCTCACGTTTACCCTTTCATGTTTGTCCAACGACGAAGGGTTGCTCTCTTCCCGCTTCCGGAACCTCATCCTCAGGGCTGGGCTTCCTGGGTCGGCTGGCTCTCTCCCTCGACGTATTCCTTAATCATCCGGTAGATCTCGTCTCCGATGAGCCCGACGGCATGAAGCCAGGTCATGGCATCCGATATTTTGAAGAGGATGTGAGGTTCAATCCGGCTTGTCCTCAGCCGATCCTGTCCTCCTTGCTCCCGATCCAGGAGAACGACCAGTTCGTTGACCACTCCTCCCTGGTCCCGCACCACTTCGGCCGCCTCAATGACACTTTCGCCGGTAGTAATAAGGTCGTCCACGACGAGAACCCGATCATTCCTTTCGAGAATTCCCTCCACCTTCTTTCTGACCCCATGTTCTTTTCTGGCCTGTCGATAATAGATCAAGGGAAGTCCGAGCTTCTGACTGACGACCGTAGCAAACGGAATGCCCGCTGTCGGGACTCCCAGGATCCGGTCGATCTTATCTTTCCCGATTTCGTTGATGATAATTCGGGTGAGGGAGTTGGCGATCCAGTCCATCGTAATGGGGCTGGAAATCGTCTGTCTCAGATCAATGTAATAAGGGCTTCTCCTCCCCGAAGTCAGAATATAGTCCCCGAACTTGATGGCATTGTTCTTGATGAGCAGGATTCCCACCTGTTTCATCAGGAAGGTCTTCTCCTCCTCCCAAACCCTTCTTTCAATGTCTTCAAGACCAACGATCATGTGTCACCCCCATTGTTTTAATCAATTTAATTATAGAAATCCCGCGCCAAAGTCAAGATAAATTTTCACGAGCTTGATTTGGGCTACCGGATCGTTTAAATCCTTTCCATGATCATCGACCTCCACGGCCACACCCAATACTCTTCGGATGGCATGACCCAGAGGGTCTGTCATGCTGCCAGGCTCAGAGATCTCCCTTCCATCGGGGGGAGCGATTGTCATTCTGTTGAACAGGTAGGCCGGGCCTTTACGGAGTTTCGAAACCCCGTCCGGACCCTCCGTGAGTTGGTCGAAGAAATCAAGGGGCGAACAAATCGTAAAAATTGAGTGGCTATAGCCGGCACGGGGACGCATTCCCTCCGAATCGACGCGCTCCTATTTGATCGTAATATTGAACTTCTTGATCACCACTCCCCATTTCTGAACCTGTGTCTCAGCATATTTCTTCAGGTCCTGGGAGTTCAGAAATTCAACCTCGTGATACATCTTCTCGACTTTTTCCCGTATCTCCTTGTCTTCGGTTATCTTCCGGGTGGCTTCTTCGAGTTTCTTCACAACGGGGGCAGGGGTTTTGGCCGGAGCCCAGAAACTCAGGTAGAACAATGTAACCAATTCCGGATATCCCTCCTCGAGGATCGTAGGGATATCGGGCCGAACCGGAAAGCGCTTCGGGCTCAAAACCGCCAGAGCCCGAATTGCGCCCGATTCGACCTGTTTTACAATCAGGGCGCTGAAAGGCAACATGCCAATCTGGACTTGATTGCCGAGCAACGCCGTAATGGCCGGCGCCACACCTGCGTAAGGGATATGTTGAATGTCATTTGGGATGCCCACTGCCAGCTTCAGGTTTTCAAAAGAAAGGTGGTCACCGCTTGCGTATCCGGTGCTGCAATACGAAAGGCTGCCCGAGTTCTTTTTTGCGTAGGCAACCAGCTCGGCAAAATTCTTCACGGGAAGGTCTTTCTGCACGACAACCACCTGAGGGAATCTCGCGAAAGCCGCCACAGCACTGAAGTCGTTCAGGGTATGCGTAAAACTCGGATTCATGATGTGAAGATATCCGAAGGCTGCCCCGGAGGAAGCGTAGATATTATATCCATCCGGCTTGGACGTGGCCACGAACCCGCTGGCGATGGCCCCTGTGGCCCCGGGTTTGTTCACGACAAGAAATGGCTGCCCCAGAGATTCCCTCATCTTCTCAGACAAAATACGGCTGATGAGATCCAGACTTCCCCCCGCTGCGAAGGGAACGATGATTTGAACAGGCTTGCTCGGAAAGACTTCCTCCGCAAACGAGGAGGCGACAGACATGAATATGCAGCAAATCACAACCGCAATGATCTTCTTCTCTCTACGCATCTTCTTCTCCCTTCCTTTCTCATCCTTTCTTAGTGGTGTACCCCATAAATAAATGAAATGGACAGACACTATTTGACAATAATATTCAGTTTTTTGATCAAAGGCCCGAATTGGGAAACGCGATGGTCAAACAGTTTCCGGACCTCCTGGGGATTAAGATATTCAACTTCGTGATACAGGCCTTCTATCTTTTCCCGCACCTCTTTGTCCTCGGTTGCTCTTTTCGTCGCCTCTTCGAGTTTCTTGATGATCGCAGCAGGTGTTTTGGCCGGAACCCAGTAGCTGAGGTAGTCGGTATTGGCGAGATCCGGGAATCCTTCTTCGGCGACGATCGGGATGTCGGAACGAAATGGGGAGCGATTGGAACCGGTAATGGCCAATGCCCGGACCGCCCCGGCCTCGATCTGTTTCGTAACGAGAGCGCTCAATGGCATGATGGCAAGCTGGACCTGGTTGCCCAAGATGGCTGTAATGCTGGGGGCCACACCAACGTAATGGATCGGCGGAAAATTCTCCGGAGGGATATCCATCTTGAGTTTGAGTGATTCGATCGTGAAGTGGCCGGTGGACCCATATCCCGTGGTGCCATACGTAAGGCTGTTCGGATTCTTTTTGGCGTAGGCAACCAACTCAGCAAGGTTTTTTACCGGGAGATCCTTATTGATGATCATCACGAGAGGGTATTTCGCATAAGATGCAACCGCGCTGAAATCGTTCAGCCCGTACGTAAAATTCGGATTCATTAGATAAAAATACCCCAGCGTCATTCCCGCAGCAGCATAGACGTTATAGCCATCCGGCTTCGATGTCGCCACAAAGGCAGCGGCTAAGGTCCCGTTAGCCCCGGGCTTGTTTACGACGAGAACGGGCTGCCCTAAGTATTCTCTAAACTTCTCAACAAGAATGCGACTGATCAGATCCAGGCTTCCACCCGCAGCAAAGGGAACGATAATTTGAACAGGCTTGTTCGGGTAACCCTCCTGGGCAAACGATGAGGCAACCGAGAAAAGAATGCACCAAATGACCATCAAGATCGCCTTTTGTGATATCGTCATCTATTTTCCTCTCTTGAGAATAGTAGGTCCCTGACGCATCGATCGACCTCTATTTGATAACGATGTTGAGCTTTTTGATGACAGCCCCCCATTTGGATGATTCCGTTTCCATGTATTTCCCCAGATCCTGGGAGCTTAGAAACTCAACCTCATGATACATGCTTTCTACCTTCTCGCGCACTTCCCTGTTTTCGGTTGCCCTGCGGACGGCCTCCTCCAGTTTCTTGACGATGGGGCCAGGAGTCTTCGCTGGAGCCCAGAGACTATAGTATTCCAAGGTCACGGGGTCGGGGTATCCCTCCTCGACAATCGTGGGGATGTCCGGTCGAAATGGAAATCGCTTGGGGCTGAGAACTGCCAAACCTCGAATCGCGCCAGCTTCGATCTGTTTTACGATGAGGGCGCTGAACGGCAAACAGCCAAGTTGAACTTGATTGCCTACCAGCGCGGTAAGGGCTGGCGCCACCCCCGTGTAGGGAACGTGCTGAATGTTTCCCTGGGGGATATCCGCGGACAATTTAAATAATTCGAAGGAAAGGTTTGAGCTGCCTGCGTATCCGGGGGTGCTATAAGAAAGGGTCCCCGGGTTCTTTTTGGCGTAAGCAACGAGCTCAGCGATGTTCTTTATGGGGAGATCCTTGCTCACCACGATCACCTGAGGAAATTTGGCGAAACCTGCAATTGCGCTGAAATCGCTCGGTCCATACGTAAAACTTGGATTAATCAGGCGGAGATATCCCAGAGCCACTCCAGCCGCTGAATAGAGATTGTAGCCATCGGGCTTCGATGTGGCCACGTAGCCTATCGCGATCCCTCCCGTAGCCCCAGGCTTGTTCACTACGAGAACAGGCTGCCCCAATTGTTCTCTCAATTTCTCGGCCAGAATCCGGGAGACAAGATCGAGGCTTCCCCCCGCGGCATAGGAAACGATAACCTGGACCGGCTTGTTGGGATAGCTCTCCTGGGCAAACGAGAAGGCAACAGTAAGAGAAACGAAACACGTCATAACCATCATGATCTTCACCAATTTAGCCATCCTTCATCCCTCCGTTTCTCTCAGTTTCCCTGAGGGGTCTTTTTCAGAAAACTCAATTCATGGATAATTCCGGCTCCGGATAGACTCCGGCCTCCATCCACGGAGATGATCTGTCCGGTAATAAAATCCGATCCTTCCTGAGTAAGGAACTGAAGCATTCGGGCGATGTCCTCAGGAGACCCCAAACGCTGACGGGGGATGGTCTTCGCGATGGCTTCAAAATCGAGCCCCCGTGATATGGTCAGTTGAGTCTTCACGATCCCGGGACGGATCGCGTTCACACTGATCCCGAACTCACTCAGTTCTTTGGCCGCAGTCATTGTCAGCCCCTCGATCCCGCTTTTCGCTGCAACATAATTGGCCCTGCCACAAGAGCCTGAAAAAGTCACAATCGAAGAGATATTCACAATCCTGCCGTATTTCTGTTTTATCATAACAGGAGCGACTTCCTTCATCATATAGAAGGTCCCATACAAATGCACCTTGATGACCCGGTCCCAATCCTCGTCGGTCTGTTCGAAAAAGTATTTGAGGGGCGTCCCGACCCCGGCATTATTGACCAGAATGTCAATTCGGCCAAATTCATCACACACCCGTGTCACGGATCTTCTTACCTGTTCCTTATCGGAGACATCTGCTTCGATATGCATCGTCCTCACGCCAAATTTGTTCAACGCATCGCAGGCCTCCAACCCTTCTTTCGGCTTTCTGCTCAGGATGGCGACATCGATTCCGGACTGTGCGAGAAGGGTGGAGCAGGCCTTGCCAATGCCGTAACTTCCTCCCGTGACAATCGCTAACCTGTTTTCCTTGGCCACCTTCAACCCTCCTTGATGAGAATACATAGTGAACAGGTTCGAAATATCTCGAATTCCTTAGAAAATAGCACCGAATACTTCCTCTCCCCTCCGTGGGAGAGGATTCAGGTGAGGGGGAAACCCCCAATGTCCCACCCTCACCCACACCCTCTCCCGCCAGCGGGAGAGGGAAATTTAAGGGGATTTTCATGGTTCGAGGGTGCCCTCCGGGCACAGGGCATTGGTTTCCTATTTGACGGTAATGTTAAGTTTCTTGATGATCCCTCCCCATTTGGAGACTTCGCTGTCGGCATATTTCCGCAGAACCTGGGGATTCAGAAATTCAACCTCATGATACATTTTTTCGATTCTTTCCCGCAAGGTTTTGTCTTCGGTTGCTCTTCGGACGGTGTCTTCCAGTTTCTTTATGATAGAGGCTGGAGTCTTGACCGGAGCCCAGCAACTCAGGTAGGTCGAAGCGGCCAGTGATGGAACACCCCCTTCGACAATGGTGGGTATGTCAGGTCGAAATGGAGAACGCTCGGGACTGAGCACCGCCAGCGCTCGAATCATCCCCGATTCGATCTGCTTTCCTATGAGAGCACTGAACGGTAGAATCCCCGCCTGGACCTGATTGCCCGCTATGGCCGTAATGGCAGGTGCAGAGCCAGCATAAGGGATGTGCTTAATCTCCGACGGCATGTCAACTGCTAATTTTAGCAATTCGAAGGCAAGATGGTCGGTCCCTGCGTATCCACTGCTGCCGTAGGAAAGGGTATCTGCATTCTTTTTCGCGTAAGTGACAAACTCGGCCAGGGTCTTTACGGGGAGATCCTTGTTCACGATAAGCACATGAGGAAATTTTGCAAATGTTGCAATGGGGCTGAAATCGTTCAGCCCGTAGCTGAAAGTCGGATTCATGATATGAAGAAATCCAAAGGAAGCACCAGCGGCGCCATAAAGAGTATATCCGTCAGGCCTGGACGTCGCTACGAAGCTGGATGCAATCGCACCGGTCGCTCCGGGTTTATTTACGATAAGAACGGGCTGTCCGAGATCTTCTCTCACTTTATCAGCCACCATACGCCCGATAATATCGAGGCTTCCACCCGCAGAATAGGGAATGATCATTTGAATGGGTTTATTAGGATAGCCCTCCTGTGCAAATACGGAGACCCCTGAGAGAAGAATCAAGCCAATGACCATCGGGATGATCTTTCTGTACGTTTTCACCATTCTTTCCTTCCTTTCTCCCAATTTTCCGATGGGTGTGCGATTTCGCAGGGGGAGGCACGCTCCCCCTGCCACCTCACCGCTACATTCGGAAGAACTCCTTGAATAGTCTCTTGAAGGGGACTTTATCCTCCAACCGGAAGACCCGCACCGCGTTGCCCCCAAGAATCAGGTTCAGGTCGTCCTGGGGAATATCGAGTTTGTCTACCTGCCTGAGGCTCCAGCCGAAGAAATCGACCTGATGGGCGGGTATCCCGTCCCGGCGACTTTGATCAACATAGGTCGTGGGCTTTCCACCCGGCCACCACTGCTGAGGGTTTGACGCACCCCAATCCGTGCCCCAGATCAGTTTCTCGACGCCGATGTTCGGGTCCCGCAGGGGTTTCTCATAAAGCTCAGCCCAATAACAGCCACACTGCAGGTAAACATTGGCGTGGGAGCCTGTGACCTGAAAGGTTGGATCCATGTACATTTCCGACCACCATGCCTCCATTCCTCCATGGTGCATAATGATCGGTACGTCCGGAAATGTGGCGGCAATATCGTGAGCAAGCAATGGTTCACCCCAATCCATCCTGACCTTCCCCATGCGGCCGCGCTGGAGACTTCCACCATATCCCGTAGGCGACCCGGTATGGTAACTCACAGGCACCTTGTGCTTCCGGGCAACCTCCACCATCTGGCAGATCTCTTCAAACCTCTCCTCCCAGACAAAAGGTTTCTTCGGACTGGGATTGTAAGGAAGGCCCTCACCAATCCCTCCCCGGTAGAGACCGCTGCTGAAAAGCTCGTCCAGCTCCGTACAGAAATCCTTGATGGACCATTCGAGCTCTCCGTTCGCTACACGCCTCCAATACTTCGTTCCATAGCACATCGCAATAAATTTATCAGGGTATTGCTGGACAATCTTCCCGTTGAGCTCGTCCGTCATGGCGAAGGCAGGCATGATCACGCACATATCCACTCCATACCGCTCCATATCGTAGAGTAGCCTGCCGGTGTTCTCATAAACCTCGATTTCATTGGACCATCTCATCTGGGCCGCCAGTTCGGAATAACTCGGTTTTATCCCTCGCTCCTTCCACTTCACCGCATGCCGCTGTGCATGAACATGCGTATCAATGACGAACCTCCCTCTCGCTATTCCCATTGCGTCTTCTCCTTTCCGACGATTTTGTTAAATGCAATTAGGTAATCCCCTAACTCTGCCGGAGGTCTTGTAACGAACTGTGTTTCAGCAACATGACAAGATCCTCATGCCCTATGAGTCCTCCTGTTCCTTAATGACCTCGCTCTTCTTCCTCACCATAGGAACCAATTGTAAGATCAAGAGCAGACAGGCGATCCCCATCACCACGGCCGAAATGGGTCGAGTGAAGAAGACTCCTAAATTGCCACGGGATTGCAGCAAGGCCTGCCGAAGATTTGTTTCCATCAGGGGGCCGATGATCATGGCAAAACAGAAGGGAGCTCCCTCAAACCCGGTCTTCCGCATCAGGTAGCCAACTCCCCCAAAAATCAACATGATGAGTATTTCATAGGAATTCGTATTCAGCGTATAAACGCCGATCAAGCAGAAGAGAAGGATCAGCGGAAAAAGGATCCCGTATGGAATCTTGAGCAACTTGACCCACATGGGAATGAGCGGGAGATTTAGAATCAGGAGCAGAATGTTTCCCACATACATCGAACAGATCACCCCCCAAAACACCTGGGGATGCTCCGTAACGAGAAAGGGACTCGGGGTAATCCCGTGAATCATGAGGGCCCCCAGGAAAAGGGCCATGATGACGTTCGACGGAAGCCCGAGGGAAAAGAGGGGAATCATCCCACTCGTGGATGCCGCATTGTTCGCCGTCTCCGGAGCCGCTACCCCTGCGATCGCCCCCTTCCCGAACTCCTCCGGATGACGGGATAGACGCCTCTGCACAGCATAGGAGGTGAAGGAGGCCATGACTGGCCCGGCCCCTGGAATGATGCCTAAGAAAAAACCGAGAACCGACCCCTGGATGATCGCACCGATCGAATCCTTCCAGTCCTTCAAAGAAGGAAAGAGATTCTTAATCTTGGCCTTGAAGATATCTCGAATCTCCTCCTGCTCGATGTTGGTCAGGACCTCAGCAACGCCAAAGAGACCCATGATCACAGGAACGATACCTACCCCATCCGAGAGCGTGAGACTTCCATAAGTGAACCGCAACACGCCATAGATGGAATCGGTGCCGATGAGCCCCGTAAAAAGGCCCGCCAACGCCGAGATATAACATTTTATGATCGATCCCCGCGAAAGAAAACTTAAAATGATGAGACTCATGCACGTGAGTGAAAAATATTCCGGGGCCCCGAATCGCAGCGCATATCGGGCCAGCCAGGGACCGAGAAGCATTAAGCCAATGACACTCAGCGTCCCCCCGATGAAGGACCCGAAGGCAGAAATTCCCAGCGCGGGCCCTGCCCTTCCCTGGCGGGCCATCTGGTATCCATCCAGGCAGGTGATCACGGAAGAGGCCTCTCCAGGAATATTAACGAGAATGGAGGTCGTGGAGCCGCCATATTGCGCCCCGTACCATATACCCGCGAGCATGATGACCGCAGTCTCCGGCCGGAGAGTGTATGTCACCGGTAGTAGGAGGGCAATGCTCGCCCCTGGCCCGATCCCGGGCAATACCCCCACTAACGTCCCAAGGAAAACTCCGACGAAACAGAAGAAGAAATTCACCGGAATCAAAGCAACACTGAAACCCATGTAAAGATTGTGTAATAGATCCATCGTTAGACCCCCAACAAACCCCGCGGTAGATTAGCATCCAACACGATGTCAAAAAGCACGTAAGTCAAACCCACTGAAATCAAGGCCCACAATACCGCCAAAGACCATCTCTGGGAACCGCCAAACGCCTTGAAAAGATAGATCATCAGCAGAAAGCTCATCACAACAAAACCCAGGTACTCCATGGTAAAGGAGTAGGCAAGAAGAACCACAAAGACGAGGCCGACCCGGAACATCGACTTGGTTGAAAAAGCCTCGCCCTCTCCCTTTTTCCCTGGAATAATCAGAACCGGAGAGAGGATCATCATTCCGAAAGCCACAAGGTTTGGAAAAAATCCAGGGCCCGGGGCCCGGAGGTTCCCCATGGACAGGCCCCTTCCCTGCCAGAAGATCCCAGCCCCCAACAAGAAAATGACGATACCACAGATTCTGTCCATATGGCCTCCTATTTGATGATGATGTCGAATTTTTTACTATCGTTCAAAAGGTGAGGCATAAATGTTTTGACAGCCGAACAAACTAAACGGTCCCTTTAGAAAACCTCCGAAATCTCCCCTCCCCTGGTACGAGGGGATTAAGAGGAGAAGGAAAACCGGGATGGACGTCCCTTGATAGGTCCTAATTTCAGTTCAGGATCTCGGTCTTTCGTCCACCACTCGAACGGCCTTCATCGACTTGCTCGGGTCATAGATCTCGGTACTGCTCAGAAACTCTACCCGTGGAGTCACCTCCACCGCATCGCGAATCTTACCTGTTATTTCACGATTCAGATCTTCTCTGCTGAAGCCGCCTTTCAAGGAAGCCTGAATCTTCAATTGATCTAATGAGTAAGGATCGCTCAGGTCCTCCTTCGTGAAGACGATTTTATATTCCTCAATCCCGGCGATCCCTGCCAGCACAGATATCAGGATATCCGGATTGACTAATGTGCTCTTCAGCTTGACGATCTCACTGGCCCGGAACGGCTCCCCCATCAGCCTGATCCCGGTTCGTCCGCAATGGGGACAAGGTTCATTACTGATTGACATCATGTCTCCCGTGACAAAACGAAGCAGGGCTGTGCCTCGCCTGTCGAGGTGTGTGAAGCAGACGAGGCCCACTTCTCCTTCAGGAAGAGGCTTGTAAGTGGCGGGATCCAGTATTTCGACGTAGTAGAGATCCGGAGCGGGACAGTGCATGCCCCCCATCTCGCGGCACTCGACACCGAGGGCTCCGCACGTTTCCGTGGAGCCGAGGGAATTGCAGATGAACACGTTTTGAGCCCCCAGTTTTCTCATCAGTTCATGCAAGTTATCGCGCATCCCCCTGTGACAGGGTTCCCCGAACACAGCGACCAACCGAAGGGATGAATAATCCCTCTTCTCCTCGACCGCCCGGAGAAAAAGCCGGCGAATGAAGCTCGGCATGCCGCTGAGGGACGTAGCCCGATAGCTTTCGATCATGGCCACGGCGTGGTCCGAAGAGTTATGAACAGGAAATTTCGGAAAGGGCGCGCCGGTCAAGGCCGAAACGATGGGCGTCCCTATGGCCATGTGCTGGTCAATGGTCGTATGATAGGCGGAATGAGGCACCGATGTTAGTGGGCAGAGGTTCACCGTTAAATCCCTGGGGGTCAGCCCTTTGATCTCCGCGGTACGTTTCCCGTGGAGGAGGGTCGCGTAATAATCGTAGGTCGTGTAGTAGAAGGGCGCAGGCTTGCCTGTCGTCGTTCCGGCCGTATAGATCACCCGCCATATGGTGTCAAAGACATTGGGATCCTTGTGCACCAGTCTGAAACTCTCCGGGTCTTTTATATAGTCCTTCTTTGTAGTAACAGGAAGGTTCGCTAAATCATCAACCGTCTTAATCTTCGACACATCGATCTTGTTCTCTGCAAAAAGCTTCTTGTAGTGAGGTGAGGCCTCAGCAAGAAGGGCCATCTGTTTCCTCAAACAATCGTTTTGGACTTCTCGTATCTCGTCATTCGGACGATACAACAGATTTTCACTCCCCATGATCTCTCTCCTTTTATCGAATCATAATAGCTTTCCTAGGTCAAACAGTCGATTTTCATGCAGCCTGTCATTCCGGGTCAGGCCGCGTGGTCAATGACGTATTCACTACGGAGCCGGGAGAGAACGCAAAGGGCTCATGTTCTCTTTTATCCGGCCGTGAGAGGGGGTCGGATCTTCGTAAAGACGGGGTTTACCCCCGCCCGTCTGCCCCCCGGCGAAAGCCTGATCCCATTTGACGGGCTCTGTTGTGATTTGTGACGCTCTGTATCGGATTCAAGGGGTTCAGAAAAAAAGAAGAGAATTTCCGAAGGTTGGGCGGGTGCTCGATAGAGAAGCCTGTAGCCAGATCTCCTTCTTGATCGCCTTCCCATCTTTCTCGAACTGACATGCATTAGATGAAAACCTTGCAGGTACCAGGAAAAGTTTCCCGAGTTTCGAGCGACACATTCCGGACCGATGAACCGGTTCTGTATATAGAACAGCGTTTCTTATCTCCTGCCGGATTTTAAAGAACGGGGCACACTTTGTCAAGCTCCCCCCCTTTGACTGTCTCCCTTTGACTCCTCTTTGTCGATCATATATTCCATTTGGGTGCCAGTTCATAACCCTCCGAAATCTTACCCGGATCATCTTGACAAACCATTCCGAAGTTGATATACTTTTTCCAATAAGTAAAACGCCTTGAGGGAGGTAAGACAATGCCGGTGGTAACTCTTTCATCGAAAGGACAATTGGTTATCCCGAAAGAAATAAGGGACGCCCTTGGGATCAAGCCAAAGCAGAAGCTACTATTAAAACTCGTCAAAGACCATGCCGTGATAGAGCCCCTGCCAGAAGATCCTATCGAATACTTTTGCGGCATTTTCAGAGAAGGACCATCTCTCACGAAAGCCCTGCTCAAAGAGCGCGAGGAGGATAAGAAACGTGAAGAAAACAAATTTGCTCGACACATTCGCTCTTCTGGCATATCTAAAGCACGAAGAAAGCTATGAGAAAGTGAAGGGTGTCCTCTCCTCTGACCAAGTCCGAGTCCTGATGAACGATATTAACATCGGCGAAACTTTCTACATCCTTGCAAGAGAGCGTGGGCTTGAAAGAGCGGAATATTTCCTGACCGCTATCCTGCCAAGCCTCCCCATAATTGCTGTTGGCAATTCTCTGAAGGAAGTCATTCAGGCCGCAACAATCAAATCCCGATACCCGATCTCTTACGCCGATGCCTTCGCAGTCGCTACGGCTCAACGTGAGGAAGCCACGATCATCACGGGCGACCCCGATTTCAAACACGTTCAAGATCTGGTGAAAATCGAGTGGTTGTAGCACCGTCTGAACCCCGGTTCTGGAAGGGCACAATTCTTCTCCGGTGATTGCTCGCAGGCTGTTTTAATCCATTTCAGATCTCCGCCACAACCCGAGCCGACCACATCCCGGGCACAGCAGGTTTCAATCCACGCGCCCGCGCGGGGCGCGACGAGAATGTCGTGTCGGCATGTTGGGTAATCCACAGTTTCAATCCACGCCCCCGCGCGGGGCGCGACCCCGGAGACATCCCTGAAACATTCATCGATTTCGGTTTCAATCCACGCGCCCGCGCGGGGCGCGACACGCCCTGGACCGGGAGGCAGACAGGAGAATTGAGGTTTCAATCCACGCGCCCGCGCGGGGCGCGACGTTTTGCCTCCTGCGCGGCTTCCAGCATAGGTTTGTTTCAATCCACGCGCCCGCGCGGGGCGCGACGTCTGTTCCGAAGTCTAATCGAGATGCTTGATGATAGTTTCAATCCACGCGCCCGCGCGGGGCGCGACCATCCCTGAGTCTACTAACGTAATTCATCCAGGGTTTCAATCCACGCGCCCGCGCGGGGCGCGACCATGATCCTAAAACTCGTTGCCGAGATCAATGTCGTTTCAATCCACGCGCCCGCGCGGGGCGCGACTTGCAGCTTGCGTTACTCCATGGCAGAATCAGGGTTTCAATCCACGCGCCCGCGCGGGGCGCGACGATGGGTGGCAGAGTGGATAAGGCGTGTACATCGGTTTCAATCCACGCGCCCGCGCGGGGCGCGACTCCGGTCTCATTTCTACCTGGCACTTCACACACAGTTTCAATCCACGCGCCCGCGCGGGGCGCGACCCTTTTTCCGGCGCACACTTTGCCACCTTCCCCGAGTTTCAATCCACGCGCCCGCGCGGGGCGCGACCCCGGCCAGATCCGAAGCCGTGCCAGTGGTGCGTTTCAATCCACGCGCCCGCGCGGGGCGCGACCGCAGCCGGGTGAGCTATTTTATAAATTCTTTGGGGTTTCAATCCACGCGCCCGCGCGGGGCGCGACTCGGGTGCTGGATCTGATTTGTAGTTTTGTTGGGGTTTCAATCCACGCGCCCGCGCGGGGCGCGACCGGAGAATTCAAACCAGGCAATCGTCGCAAATGGTTTCAATCCACGCGCCCGCGCGGGGCGCGACTTTTCCCATCTTCTTCTTTCCATTCATACTTGTAGTTTCAATCCACGCGCCCGCGCGGGGCGCGACGTCCTCCAGGCGGAAGACGTTTAGGTCACGGACTTGTTTCAATCCACGCGCCCGCGCGGGGCGCGACAAGTAGCAATGAATGAGCAGCCGTGCCTAAGTCGTTTCAATCCACGCGCCCGCGCGGGGCGCGACTGCGACCCTCGTATTCGGCCACCAACTGATCATAGTTTCAATCCACGCGCCCGCGCGGGGCGCGACTCGGGGTTGCTTCCTCCTCAAGTCTTCCACAAGGTTTCAATCCACGCGCCCGCGCGGGGCGCGACATATGTGGTACTTCGAGTTGACAGTTAAAAAAGGTTTCAATCCACGCGCCCGCGCGGGGCGCGACATCAATGGAGGGACTTTGAACCGATTCAAAAAAGTTTCAATCCACGCGCCCGCGCGGGGCGCGACGAGATGCCACACTCCAGACCTCCAGGATATCCTTGTTTCAATCCACGCGCCCGCGCGGGGCGCGACAAGGACAAGACGTTTGACCCGGCCACCTGGACCAAGTTTCAATCCACGCGCCCGCGCGGGGCGCGACTTCCTGCGATTGCGTCGTTGATCCGGTTCCTTGGTTTCAATCCACGCGCCCGCGCGGGGCGCGACTTTCATTTGCCGCACTGATCGGTATGGTCGGACGTTTCAATCCACGCGCCCGCGCGGGGCGCGACATCACGCTCGAATCCATGATTGAAAACCAAGCCAGGTTTCAATCCACGCGCCCGCGCGGGGCGCGACATCACGCTCGAATCCATGATTGAAAACCAAGCCAGGTTTCAATCCACGCGCCCGCGCGGGGCGCGACCTGAATATCGGTTAACACTCTTCTGGTCAGTCCCGGTTTCAATCCACGCGCCCGCGCGGGGCGCGACGTCCGCAACTTCTGTCTCGATGTCAATCGCGGAGTTTCAATCCACGCGCCCGCGCGGGGCGCGACAAAGGCTGACCCCTTCTTTAACCGTGTCTATATGTTTCAATCCACGCGCCCGCGCGGGGCGCGACGTCATGATCGTCGCGGTCTTCAGCCCATCGATGGGTTTCAATCCACGCGCCCGCGCGGGGCGCGACGTTTCACCCTTGCGGTCCTCAAGCGTGGAGGTCCGTTTCAATCCACGCGCCCGCGCGGGGCGCGACACCGACAACAGGCTAACGCGTTCCCGGATAAGCGTTTCAATCCACGCGCCCGCGCGGGGCGCGACGAAGCGGGGCATCTTTGATCCCGCGACGTGGGGGTTTCAATCCACGCGCCCGCGCGGGGCGCGACAGACGCGGACGGGAATAAGACGGCAAGCTGGGAGTTTCAATCCACGCGCCCGCGCGGGGCGCGACGTAACAGACCTCCCGAATAAGGCGGCACACATCAAGTTTCAATCCACGCGCCCGCGCGGGGCGCGACCAATTCAAGATAGCCGGTGGCACATTTGGTCACATGTTTCAATCCACGCGCCCGCGCGGGGCGCGACTGCGTCTGGATATCAGACTTTTGGAAAGGAAGGTAGTTTCAATCCACGCGCCCGCGCGGGGCGCGACGTCTCCTGGCGCATTGTGGACGCGAGCGATCATCGTTTCAATCCACGCGCCCGCGCGGGGCGCGACGGAGGATAGACCAATGCAAACGGAGTTTGGTACTGGTTTCAATCCACGCGCCCGCGCGGGGCGCGACACGTTGTCAACCTGACGTTCACCGATGAAAACGGGTTTCAATCCACGCGCCCGCGCGGGGCGCGACTATGCTTGGTATGTCGGCCCTGATGCGGCTAACGCGTTTCAATCCACGCGCCCGCGCGGGGCGCGACCGACCGTCTACGGAAATAACACTGCCTACAATGCGTTTCAATCCACGCGCCCGCGCGGGGCGCGACGATCCTCCCTTGCCCGGAGATGTGGTGATCTTTAAGTTTCAATCCACGCGCCCGCGCGGGGCGCGACATGATGGAGGCAAATTCATAGCAGGAGGCGCTTATGTTTCAATCCACGCGCCCGCGCGGGGCGCGACGTGAAGAAGGAAAAATAGCGAAAGGAGGGCGCTATGTTTCAATCCACGCGCCCGCGCGGGGCGCGACGTGGCCCATTAGTCGAGATGGGTAAGGGTCAGTCGTGTTTCAATCCACGCGCCCGCGCGGGGCGCGACTCCGAACAGCGCGCCCTGCCTTAATCCACTGGTGTTTCAATCCACGCGCCCGCGCGGGGCGCGACGTTGCTTGAAATCAATAACAGCTCCTCTCTTCCTTCTGTTTCAATCCACGCGCCCGCGCGGGGCGCGACGGTACTCATGCTTCTCGCATGAGTGCCCCTTCAGGTTTCAATCCACGCGCCCGCGCGGGGCGCGACGCTATATTTGCGGCAAGAAACATGATTTCAATCTGGTTTCAATCCACGCGCCCGCGCGGGGCGCGACCAACCTTTTTAGTGCATCGCTTCACGTCGATCTTGTTTCAATCCACGCGCCCGCGCGGGGCGCGACATTCCCGTCCTCGTCTGTCTCGGTGATTAGGATGTGTTTCAATCCACGCGCCCGCGCGGGGCGCGACAGAGAATATTGTAGAGTGTTTAGGATTCGTCACCCGTTTCAATCCACGTGCCCGCGCGGGGCGCGACCAGATTCAGTGCATATGGGATCAGCTTTGGAAAGTTTCAATCCACGCGCCCGCGCGGGGCGCGACAGGAACTTTTAGAGGCTCATCGTGATGGCAAGATAGTTTCAATCCACGCGCCCGCGCGGGGCGCGACTTGCATGATCTCTCCACTGCTTAATGATTTCATGTTTCAATCCACGCGCCCGCGCGGGGCGCGACAGTGCAGATGCCAAGGCCTCGTCACATCCAAGTATTGTTTCAATCCACGCGCCCGCGCGGGGCGCGACTCTGTTTGCTGTAATAGGCCTCCATTTCCTGCCACGTTTCAATCCACGCGCCCGCGCGGGGCGCGACGCGTACCAAATGGCAAGGGGTTGGTCTTTGGGTCTGGTTTCAATCCACGCGCCCGCGCGGGGCGCGACTCCAAATTGAGCTTTTTTTTACATGGGCTTATGCAAGTTTCAATCCACGCGCCCGCGCGGGGCGCGACCTTCCTTGAAATTCGGATTCAAACGCGGATGATTGTTTCAATCCACGCGCCCGCGCGGGGCGCGACGTAACGCAAACGGGCCATAATGGCCACACAAAAGGAGTTTCAATCCACGCGCCCGCGCGGGGCGCGACATGATGAAGGCTGCGTCTTGGGTTATGCCGTTAGGGGTTTCAATCCACGCGCCCGCGCGGGGCGCGACATTATGCCATAACTGGTGAGCGAGATGATTACAGGTTTCAATCCACGCGCCCGCGCGGGGCGCGACTTCCCATACTATCAGACGCGCCATTTCCGATGTGGTTTCAATCCACGCGCCCGCGCGGGGCGCGACTTCTTCCGGGGCAGAAGGATTGGTTCAGGAAAGAGTTTCAATCCACGCGCCCGCGCGGGGCGCGACGCGGTCTTGTTGGCCCGCCTTCAGCCGAAGGACCAGTTTCAATCCACGCGCCCGCGCGGGGCGCGACAGAAGGCAAATGGAAAGAACATGGCAGGTAACGGTTTCAATCCACGCGCCCGCGCGGGGCGCGACAGGTGCCCAAACAGGTGGCTCTCTCTGACGTCAAGGTTTCAATCCACGCGCCCGCGCGGGGCGCGACATGGCTGCGCCCCGTAATATTCGGTCATCACCTTGTTTCAATCCACGCGCCCGCGCGGGGCGCGACCTTGATCTTTTGTAGGTAGCTGAGCACTGATATGATGTTTCAATCCACGCGCCCGCGCGGGGCGCGACGAAGGCGGGCAATGGCTATTCGTCCAGCAATAGATGTTTCAATCCACGCGCCCGCGCGGGGCGCGACACCAGATGCCCGCGATGGTCCGTGACATGACAGACGTTTCAATCCACGCGCCCGCGCGGGGCGCGACGACGCAGCTTCAGCCCGTCAGGTGCGATCGTGTGGAGTTTCAATCCACGCGCCCGCGCGGGGCGCGACGACGCAGCTTCAGCCCGTCAGGTGCGATCGTGTGGAGTTTCAATCCACGCGCCCGCGCGGGGCGCGACAGGAAACGACCTATGACTACAAGGCTCTCTGCGAGTTTCAATCCACGCGCCCGCGCGGGGCGCGACTCCATGCGAGAGGGAATCATCGTTGAGGGCATGGTTTCAATCCACGCGCCCGCGCGGGGCGCGACAAGCAGGTTTGTCGGTTCACGCTGACCTACAAAGGGGTTTCAATCCACGCGCCCGCGCGGGGCGCGACTTCGACATCGATTCAATCCTCTTGAGTGCTACGGAGTTTCAATCCACGCGCCCGCGCGGGGCGCGACATGGCATTGATCGGTCCCCTTCCGAAGATCCCCATGTTTCAATCCACGCGCCCGCGCGGGGCGCGACTCGTTCCTGCTCTCGGGTGGAATTATGCGATCATGTTTCAATCCACGCGCCCGCGCGGGGCGCGACCACCGCATCGAGTTCCGACTTCTGAACCTCCAGAAGTTTCAATCCACGCGCCCGCGCGGGGCGCGACCTGAAATTGCTTCCACCCCCATCCCATCCCATCAAAGTTTCAATCCACGCGCCCGCGCGGGGCGCGACGACTGCAAGAGTCCCGTGTACTGATCATCCACATAGTTTCAATCCACGCGCCCGCGCGGGGCGCGACGACGATTGTTGTTACCTGCCCCTTTGGCCCGATGTGTTTCAATCCACGCGCCCGCGCGGGGCGCGACGACCGTCTGGGTCTCGGTCTCCTTGACGTAGGTCCAGTTTCAATCCACGCGCCCGCGCGGGGCGCGACGTTCTGCGATCAAGAGTGCGGCAACGGATATGGGGTTTCAATCCACGCGCCCGCGCGGGGCGCGACGGGTTACTCAAGGAGCGTTACCGGGATCGTCCTGTTTCAATCCACGCGCCCGCGCGGGGCGCGACGACGAGCGTGTAATCCGTCCCGCCCCCGGTCTTTAGTTTCAATCCACGCGCCCGCGCGGGGCGCGACCTGAACCGAAGTTGCAAGGACATCGATGGCGCCCGGTTTCAATCCACGCGCCCGCGCGGGGCGCGACTCCAGCCCCGTAATCTCTATGACCTGGTCCAGCGAGTTTCAATCCACGCGCCCGCGCGGGGCGCGACCGGCAGCAATCCCCCGGCGTTGTAGCAATCGAGGTTTCAATCCACGCGCCCGCGCGGGGCGCGACGGTTTGAGCTCGCTGCACGTGGCGGCAAAGCTCAGGTTTCAATCCACGCGCCCGCGCGGGGCGCGACAGCGCGGGAAGGAGCCACGTTCCGACTGACGTCGCGTTTCAATCCACGCGCCCGCGCGGGGCGCGACTCACGTATTTCCTCAACGCGAAGGATGAAGAGGAGTTTCAATCCACGCGCCCGCGCGGGGCGCGACCTGGAGAAGTTCAAGGGCCTGGACCTGGACACAATGTTTCAATCCACGCGCCCGCGCGGGGCGCGACAGGCTCATGTCGGCGCAAATGCGACAGCGGCCGAGTTTCAATCCACGCGCCCGCGCGGGGCGCGACCGGGGACGGCACTGGCTTGCATCACGGCCCTCATGTTTCAATCCACGCGCCCGCGCGGGGCGCGACTCCCCCTCGGGGAGCCATTCGGGTTAAGTCTCGGTTTCAATCCACGCGCCCGCGCGGGGCGCGACTTTACTCCTCTAAGATATTCACCCCTATTGCCTGTTTCAATCCACGCGCCCGCGCGGGGCGCGACTTCTGGCCATGTCGTAAGTATGTTCCCCATCATGTTTCAATCCACGCGCCCGCGCGGGGCGCGACGCGGCCCTGATCGCTAAGATCGAGCTCGACATGGGGTTTCAATCCACGCGCCCGCGCGGGGCGCGACCTCTTCGCCCTCGCCGACCGAAAACGGTGCTTCCTGTTTCAATCCACGCGCCCGCGCGGGGCGCGACGATCCCCTTGAGTTCCTGCCGGATCACCTTTTGCAGTTTCAATCCACGCGCCCGCGCGGGGCGCGACAATTTGCGCCAGAGCTTCTCGATCCAGCTCGTCAGCGTTTCAATCCACGCGCCCGCGCGGGGCGCGACTTAGCGGACCTGTGGCAGCATAACCGGTCGAAACTGTTTCAATCCACGCGCCCGCGCGGGGCGCGACCTGGCCCAGGCCGTAGAGGCGCTGGGCGGATACTCGTTTCAATCCACGCGCCCGCGCGGGGCGCGACCTCCGAGATGCCGCTATAGTCGCACCCTGGGCAGTAGTTTCAATCCACGCGCCCGCGCGGGGCGCGACATTTCGGAGGCTATTATTCGGGGATTTGTGCCAAGTTTCAATCCACGCGCCCGCGCGGGGCGCGACTCATGACTCCTCAAAAAATATTAGCAAATATGCAGTTTCAATCCACGCGCCCGCGCGGGGCGCGACGGGGGATTGATCAACGACGCCACAAACGGCAATCCGTTTCAATCCACGCGCCCGCGCGGGGCGCGACTGTCCTCATGTAAATCTTTGATGTTTCTACCGATATTTACAATCTTCCCGCGTATCTCCTCACAATCCTTTCGGATCATATTCAGTTATCAAAGAAGAATCAGGATAAATGATTCGATTTCGATGAGTTACATCTTTTGCGAACCTCCCCGGAAATTCATGTCCGCTTCCGGTTCGCGCCAGCACTTAAATGATCAACGGCCCCTCTTGATCGATCCCCTTCTTGGCGCCGACATGCTCAACCCGGCGCCTCCAGTTGGCGCCAAGATAATAGAATCGCAGGCTGTCCAACTCCTGATCGATTTCATCAATGAGTCGCTGCTTTAACACTGCCCACTGGGCAGGGTCTACAATGCATTCAAAAACGGAATACTGAACCCTCTGTCCGTAGTCTTTACAGGCCTTCGCTACACGATTCAAACGACGCGGCCCTTTCGCATCCGTTGTCGAAACATCGTAGCTCACCAGTACAAACATTCCAGTTCCCCCTATTCTCAGACAAATCGCTTTGTTGCCCCAAAGTGGCGGAGTGCTGGCGGTTTGTTCTGGTTAGTGGTCATAAATCAAAACAAACCGCATCTCTCTACCTCGCCTTTCTCTCTGACCTCTGTACTACTAATGTCCAATTTCTCGAAATTTTATTAAGCAAAATCTCCTCATCGTTCGTCGTCCTTCGTCTCTCGTCCTTCGTCCATCATGGTTCTTGGTTGCGGCTACGCCGCGCTGTGACCTCTGTGTCTCTGTGGTGAATATTCCTTCTTCTTTCCAAGATCCATCTATTTCCAGATAAACGGCGGATACCCGTCCAGGTCTCCGCGCAGATACCGCGCCAGGAGCAGGGCCTGGAGATGAAACAACTTTCCGATCGTTACCTTCTCGTCGAGAAAGGGGTGCAATATTTCTTCCTGTTTTCGCTCCTGATAACTCACGAGAAGCGTCTTCCGCGCGTCATCGTTCATGACCACCGCACCTGAATCCATCTTCTTGAACCCCTTTTCCTGAACTTGCTGGAGATTAATAAGAGAGAGAGCCAGGCGGTCTGCGATAAAAGGTCTGAATTCTTCCATGAGATCGAGAGCGAGCCCCGGTCTTCCGGGGCGGTCCCGGTGAAGAAACCCGACCGCAGGGTCGAGCCCCACCGTTTCCAACGCCGACCGGACATCATGCATGAGAAGCGTGTAGATGAAAGAAAGGAGGCAATTGACGTTATCAAGCGGAGGCCGGCGATTTCGCTCATCGAAACGAAAAACCTCCTTCTGCGCCACGATCAAATGATCGAAGACGCTGAAATAGATGTGGGCAGCGTCCCCTTCAATGCCGCGCAAAGTGTCCAGGGACTGCTCCTGATCGAAGAACTCCAGGAGTCGATTCAACCTCATGATGACCTGGCGTACTTCATCTTCCGCGATCTTGCTTCCATGGTCCCGGAGCGCCCGTTGCAAGACCGTGCGGCAATTCGTGATCTTTCCGACAAGGATAAATTTGGATACCTCTGCCGAGAACTTCAGATCATCTGCTTTACGGTACTGCTCTCTGCGAAGAAGGACATTTCCCGAAACCGGGCCCTGGACCTTTGCCAGAAATCGGCCGTGTTCCGACAGGAAGCTTATTGCCACGTCGTTCTCCGCGCAAAAACCCATCAGAAAGGGGCTGCAGGACACGTTTCCGAAACAGACAATCCCTCCGATGGTATGGACCGGGACACGGAGGCGGACATCTCCCTCTATCTTGACGACGACCGTCTCTCCCTCCTTCGAGAGATAGGCCCCCTGCGTGGTCACAAATAAGGTATTGAGGTGCTTTTTCATGGCGAATTCATCATCCGAATCAGGTAGCGTTTCACCGAAGATTTCTTCCCGATGGTCTCCGGAAGACACTCCTCCATGAGTGAGCAGCTTTTACAGCGCTTCCCGTAAACCGGCGGCGGAGTAACTCCGGCGGCGATCAGTTCATGGGCCCGTTTAGCGGTATCTTCCGTCTCTCTTCGAAGATTATCGTCGATGGAGACATCTAACCGCCGGCGGGTCCGACCGTAGAAGATGGCCCCGCTGGGTACTGAGACCGAAAGCATTTCTTCCAGGCACATTGCCTGGGCACAGAGCTGAATCATGTCGCAATTGTCAGGTTTGGGCTTGCCCCTCTTGTACTCCACCGGAAAGGGCTCCCAGGAGCGATCCGGCTGGCGGTGAAACTCCACCACATCAGCCTTGCCGATCAGACCGAGCCTGAGAGAACGGAGCGGTAGGCCGTACTCAATACGGACAGCACCCCTCGATTCACGGTCCTGCTCATGGACTTTTTCATGCATGATATGGCCTTCGGCAGTTGCCCGGTTCTCATCCCAGATCTGCTCAATATGGATCAAGGCGCACTGCCTTTCACAGAAGGCAATGTGCTGAAGGGCCGAAACCATGATCAGATCATCTTCAGAGTAAGTATAGGTCATATTAGTCTTATAGGGCTTATTATTTTCCAGGACTTATTCTTTTCTATTTTTCCTTGCCTCAGACCGAACACGATAGAGTCTTTCTGTAAACCCGCCCTCTTTCAAGAATTCCTTTTCCAGGGCCCGCAGTTGCTGGTCCAGCAGGTAGTTGGTCTGGTGGATCACACAAACCATGGTGTTTGCTGCAACTTCAGCAGAAGCTTCAAAATAGGTCTTATAGGTCGAATAAGACCTATTTTGACTGTAGCACAGCTTTCTCACTTCCTGGGCTCTTGGGTGGTCTTTCCCCCAAAGAGGCAGCCCCTGCTGCCGCAGAAAGTCCTGAAAATCGATCAGCAACTCCTCGAGGCTCGCTCGTGCCACACCGACGAGCTTCAGCTCGGTCTTTTTGGAAGTGCCTGACGCCATGCTCCCCTCGGCGATGTTCTGCTTGCCGCTGCGGGCCGCCTGCACCATCTGGTCATGGGTCCGCGAGCGGCGGTCAATGAACCGGTCGCAAAAAGCGACTGTGCCGTCAAAAACAATCTCCGCCATCTGATAAGATTGCAGATCGCGGTAGCCCCCGTGGGGCGGAATGAGCGGTTCAGAACACATTCTCTTCAGGCCATTCCTGCACTGTAATCCCTGCAGGGATGTTGTCTTTATTGACGATAATCGAATAATCCTCTATTTTTCTTGGTAGCTCTGATTTTCCCGTGATGGATACCCGTTTGAATAGCCTTCCCGCCAGATCATTTCCAAGATGACTTTCGTGCTTGAAGATAACTAACTTCCTAGGATTCATCTCTCCTCTCGCAGCCGCACGGTCGTTTTCAAAAGCATTGATCAATGATTTCCATAGTAGCTTGAGATCGTCCTCAGAAAACTTCGTCTTCTTGGCATCGACGGCTGAAATAAAGCCATGCATCCGGTACAGCGCGTATGGAACAGTCGCTTTCCGACCAAAAGTCGATGCAAATTCTCTCTTTTCTTGTTTCTTATAATCTTCTTCCGTCGTCACGGCGCACCGGGTTATTGAATGTTCAGCCTGATATATTCTGTCTTCCGACCGCGAGAATGTAAACTGCACCGGCCCCCGAATAGTGCCAGCGCCCTTATCTCCGGTCGCTAACACGGCTCCAAAAGTCCTTATGTCAAAATACTTTTCACATAGACTGCCCTGGCGTTGTTGTATGCTATCACCAGAAGCTGCATCAATAATCTTGTTCAACCAATGCTCCTGTCTGATAAAAATGTCGAAGGGTGCTTCGAGTTTCTTCTCCAGCATGACGTAATTGCGGACTTTTCTTTTTATGCAAACGTCCGTCACCAAGCCGTGCTGGTCCTCCGCATCCGCGCGGGGCAAATTAACCTGATCGGGGTCCCCGTTCGGATTGCCGTCCTTCACGTCAAACAGAAATACAAAATCGTATCGGTTTCTAATCGGCTCACTCATATTATTCCTCCTGTGTTTTGTTTTTGGCTGATGAGCTAAATTGTTTTTGCCGCTGGTGGTAATACCCGATGGCAAACTGGCCCTGTTCCTCCAACGTAAAGGTTGCCCGAAATTGATTGATACCGATGGCTTTGCATAATTCCTGTAGTTCCTTGTCCAGAGTAACGGCCAGTCCAGGCTTGTCACTTTTCAGTTTCGTAAAATGCTTCGAATTCAAGTTGAACAGCCGTCCGAACGCGGCACCAGGAGACGTCATGGCGTACGTGAAGTATCTCTCTCTTATTCCCGCGTTCCTGTCACCTAAAGCGGCATACTGAATGCTTTCAAGCTTTGCGAAAATCTGCCCACAGACATAGGCTGCCGGTTTACAGTCTTCTTCCATTTTTTCTGTAATCATAAAACCACCTCCTTTGTTGTTTCGGTTTAGAATGAGCTTGATTAGAGCGGCCCTGTCAGCGGTGACTCCATATTTGTCTAATCGCGCCCGCTGAAGAGCTTTTGTCAATATCCATGATGGTAACGAAGTGTTTTTCAGAGCAGCGTTCCACAGATAGGCAGCCACCCTTGCCAGAGAAGCATCGTCCTTGTCATAGCTTCCGTCATTGTTCCTTCTCTGACAGCTTCTGGCCAGATCATAGAGACGGGCGTAATGTGTCTTCAGTTTCTTCAGATCTCCATCGTATTCCGTGATTGCAATATCCTCGAACCACCCAGCTATTGACCGTCTAAAATCGTAAAGACTCGTCTCAATCCAATCTCGGACCGCTATGCGTGCCGCAGAGCCGGATAGCGTGAACGAATAGAACTGATCCGGCTCAAGATATCGACTGTCCTTCTGTGTGCCCGACGTTACAGACTCAATGAGTCTTGCCACGTCGTCCGGATTGGGAGCCTCAAGCTGGTCGATTTCCGGTAGTTCCATGTTGCGTCGCGTCCAGAAGACCATGGCGGTATCTGATCCGAAGTTCTTCCGGTTGGTATAACGAAAAACCGGCTTTTCTTTCCCTTTATTATTCTTGATGACAATTTCGTTGCCCGCCGACAGAAGCCAATTCAAGCCCTCTACATATGTCTTGGCACAATTGGTACAGATTGATGAGTTGTCATTCCCCTTCAAGGCATATGATTCAAAGGCATTTTCGTTATACGAGACCAGTGCGCAACCACTTGATTTCCCAGCAGGAACCTTTTTAATCATCCCATGAGGAATGTCTTCCACTGGATACTTGGTCTGTCCACAAAGAGCACACCTCTTCTGCTTACCTGCCAATAATTGTCCTTGCAAGACTTCGTATTTCTTTATTACTTCATTCAAAACTGCAGGCTTTTCGTGAATACGATATCCCTCAGTTTGGATTCGAAACCCGATATTGCCTTTCCGGTTTTTTCCATCGGGAATGGCCGCCTCAAATTCCTTCAATGCCTTTTCCACCCCATTGGCCTTGTTGCTTCTGTAAAACGCAATGACCGGGGACAATTCAGCCAAATGGCGATACTCTTCCAGTTTCCCCAGGAAAAGCTCATGTTTCCTTTTCGAGGCCTCCCCGCCAAAGCACAGGACTTCTTCAGCTTTATCAAGCAACAGTCTTGCCTTCCCCTTTTTTGCGGTTATGGCCTCAGTGACAGTCTGTTTCTTTTCAATCGACTCGAAGCGCTGAAAACCACCATCCTCAGCGATTATTAGTTCCATCGAAATCGGTTCCGGTTTCAGTGCATCATGAACCCATTCGTTTTCAGGCTGTTGGCCTCGAAGGGTTTTCCCCAGTTCGCTCAATTCTCTGATCATAGGCCAGCCTCCTCTGCTTCCTGTTGATTGAACTCATAGAGCGCTGCGGAAACCTCGCTGTCGATGGGTGGTCGGAAATGGCTCGACGCCATCATTTTGTCATTTTCCGGGACTTCGCAATCCAAAACACCGTTGCGTATGGCCACATCATGAAAGAACAACGGCAGAGCTTTCCCGCTGTCGTCCCAGAATATGTCAAACAACATGCTCCCTATCGGAATGGTCTCCTGAATCGGCCGTTCATCTCCATTCGGCTCCACGAACTCAGCGGCAAACTCGCGGGTGCCAAGATATGGCCTCCGCCAGCACTGCCCCTTCTTGACGCGACGGACAAATATCCCATCATGATCTGCGTCAATGCCCTTTCTGCCGATATATTTCTCGGGCCTGTTCTTGTCGTCGTTCATTGCCTGATAAATCGACGCTTCAATGATATAGGCCACGTCACGCAAAACCACGCTGTTTCTCTGGGCGCGTTTTTCTTCGATCACGATGGGGCTTCGCCCCTGTTTCGTGTTGATCTCGTTGCGCTTGATGGTAGCGAACCGAATTGGCTTGAGAACCTTTATTCGCCTCACGTACCATTGAAACTCCGGCTTCCATAAAATCGAATCAAGGATACCCCTTGCCGCCGACGGTGTCATACATGGATACGTCATACGTTCCACTTTCAAATCCGACCTCGTAAAGCATGCATAATCGCCTTTAACTTTGACTTTGACAATCCTGCTATCAAGCATATGCACCTCCTGCTTATACAACCATCTTATCCGCCTCTATGGGCGCAACAGAAATCCCTCTTTCCCGGTCGTAGTTCCCGTACCATACCATGAACCCCTGCGGCATCAGCTTGCACGTTGCGGCATTTTGGATGGTAAAGTGCCGGTAGACCTGAACAGTGAACGCCTGCATTCTCCGGTAATCATCCCTCGATAAGAACTCCTTGTGCTCTATTGAATGAAACAACCGCCTGCTCCCGTCACTATAGAGATAGACAAATAGCCCCTCAGTGACCTCGGATATTATGCGATAGCTGTCGTTCACTGTTTGAAACTTGGGTTGTCTGGTGAGCCGGCCCCTTGCCTCATTGATTTTATACCGATCAGGGTCCACGTAAAGATTAACCACCTGGGCGTAGTATTTCTCGAACACATCATGATCGTGAAGCAGTTCTGGATCGGGTGTAACAAACTCTTCCGCATGCCCTGCGCAGGCCGCATACGTCTTATCAGGCATCCCACCGTCCTGCATCTTAAACAAAAACACTCTCCCGCCAGATTCACCCAGCTTGTTTTCACGGTTACAGCGGCCTGCGGCCTGAATGAGGGCCTCAAGGGGAGCCATTGCCCGAAACACAACTGGGAAATCAAAATCCACTCCCGCCTCAATCAACTGTGTTGAAGCCACGATGATTTTCCTCTCTGCTGCCAGGTCAGATCGGATATTCTCTATTACCTCTTTTCGGTGGGACGGGCACATTGCAGTCGATAGATGATACTTCTTTTCCCAAGCGACACTGTCTTTGACGCAATCGTAGAATTGCAGCGCGGCCTTTTTTGTATTGAATATTACGAGCGTCGCAGCTTCCTCCCGCGTGGCAGCTTCAAGCAGTGTGTTGGAATCTACAGGAGTCAGATCATTCAGCAAGTGGTACTTGACGCGCCGGGTTTGCCTGTAGAGTTCAGCAGGGTTTTCAATCAAAGGACTGATGCCATCTATACCGTCAAACCCAGGCCTTTTCTCGAAAGCGGGCTGCGTGGCGGTGCAGAACAGGAATGACGTTCTCATTACGGATTGGACATCTTTGAGCATTTGAAGGGTAGGCAGGATTACCTCTTTGGGAAGAGTCTGCACCTCGTCAAATATGACTACGGATTCGGCGATATTGTGAATCTTCCTGCATCGAGAAGGCCTGTTGCTAAAGAGCGACTCAAGGAATTGAACGGTCGTCGTTACAATCAGGGGATAGTCCCAATTCTCACAGGCCAGTTTCTTTCGTTGCTCCAAAGGAGAATACTCTTCCTCGCTATCCCCGGCCCTCATTTGGTCTTCATTGTAGCTGGAATGATGCTCCAGCACCCAATCCTCACCAAGTATCCTTTTCAACACCTGCGCTGTCTGATCGATAATATTTACGAAAGGAAGGACTATTATTATTCTTTTCAAATCATTTTTCTTTGCGTGTCTCAGCGCCCATGCCATAGACGTGAGCGTCTTTCCGAGACCCGTTGGAAGCGCCAACGAATAAAATCCGCACGGCATATCTGCTTTTTGAAGCACCTGATGGCGGGCTTCATTTCTCATCCGGTTAATGTTGCCCTCTCTGGATTTCCTGGAAAACTCCTCCTCCAATTTGCTCATCATTTCATAGAATGGGAACGCGTCGCTCACGCGCAACTCAGAAATATCCTTCTCGAAATGCTTTTCCGTAGAAAGCCAGTCACTATCAGTCAAGGCACTGAATAGATATCTGATGAAGGTTTCTCGCTGCAATGGCTCGGCAAATACCAGGGATCTATTATTCTTGAAAGCACCTTCATCCGTGCCGTTATCGGCCGTGAAGGCCCTAACGACGTCTTCAAACCCGATGACCTCCCCGCGCTTGAAGGGTTCCGTATCACTCTTCCAGGCCGAATTGTCCGGTAAGCTCTTATGATGTCCATCAATTGCGATTGAGGCTTCAAGCAGCCCGTTACAACGGGCAAATCCTGAGCCCCATGATGCATGAGGAACACTGCCCCGTCTCCCTCCAGTGTCGAGATACTTCTGAAATGATAGTTGATACTTACCCAAGTCATGCAACAAACCAGTTAAATAGAAAACCGGTTTATAGCTTTCTTGGCAGGCAAAAGATTCTCCTATGCGGGCAGTTTCCCATAAATGCTTTGATAAACAGTGTTTCTCGTTACGACTGTTCTCCGAATGGGCATAATACTTCATAAATCACCTGCCTCTTTACCCATACTGTCTTTCTGGTCATTAACCTGCCAGAACCTCTGTGCAAATGGTATTTATGAGCATCGGAATACTTTCCCAGATCACACCACAACCCTGCCAGATATCCCCAATCGCCAGCGTTGAATTCCTGGGGGACTTTTCTAACCGTTTGGGCGACGTTTTTCACATGAAAATCAAGGGGTTGCCACTCTTCTGTTGGTTTGCCTTCCAGAGAATGGGCGTAGAATTTGTTTTTCATGGTGAGAACTCTTGGGGCCTCCGAATCAAATGAAGTCCCCCCGAAGATTCGGCGGCGGATGAGAACGTATCGCCTTACAGTTATCGCACTTCAATAGAATTGTCAAATTCGAATCCTGCAAGAAGACAAGAAACTCCCTCAGAATCGTGGAGTTTCTTTACACTTTAGCCCTTGGGTTCCTTCCGGGCCGCCGAAGGCTTTTTCAGCGTCTCCAGTGGCTTAACAATTCGACATCTCAGCCTCTGCCACAAGGGATCCGTTTCGAGAAGCTGACGCGTCTTTCTGCGTTTTTGCTCCCACGAAAGCCCTTGATCCTCTTCGTCAATCTTTGCCCATTGCATCCTCATCCACGCAACTGCATCTAATCGCTTCCTCATGGGTTTGCTCATTGCAGAATCACTTCCTTTCAATCTTCTTCAGTCCCTGGGGGGTTGTCAGGTAGTTCTCGCCTGAGACGACCCGCTTGCCAATCTTTTGTTCAAGGTCTTTTCTTGCTTTGCCAGCGACCTCTCCTCCCTTCCGTGCAGAATGCCTGCTTTCTTGAAATCCTCTCGCATCATCAACCCGCGTTATTTCGGTTGTGGCCGCTTCGCCCAGCATCGAGAATATCAGTTCGAGATCGGTCATATGATCTCTGAGACTTTCGCGTTTCAGCCCCTTTATCTTCTTATGCTTTCCCGGTGTTACGCCAAAGGCGGCTTTTGCGATCTCGGCGGTAAGTATTACGTACTCCTTTTCACGCCTTACCTCCCTATTTTTCCACTCATCCGTAAGCTCTTCCCTGATGGCAATGCCCCGCATCCGCTTTTCGATCCAATCGTCGGAATACCCCTTCGCCTTGTAAAGTGCCCTCGTCCTTTTCGTCCCCAGTTCCGGATCTTCTATTTCTTGCACCCTCTCATACCCCACCTTTGCCAGCCAGCGCTTGAAAGGCTCAGCCTTGGGCGAGGGGATAGATTGAATAATACGGAAGATGCCTTCCGTATTGGCACAGTTTGTCTCCCTCATTTTCCCATCAGGTGCCGTAATTTCAAGGGGGGTACAAATTGTACCCCAGTGGGAGTTCAGTTCCGGATCGCGCTGTCTCATTTTCTTAATGTATTGCTTTGGATCAGCACTATCCGTTAACGCCTCCACCACATCGGAAACGGAAAACCACCATTCATTCTTATGGATCGTCTTTCTAAGCTCCTTCCCCCTGAAAACGACTATATTTGTTTCCATTGCAGAATCTCCTCAATAGCATTGCGCAATCATATCCGCTTCAAGAACATGAGCCCGCAACTTGATCCTGTCGCCTCTCCACGCATTCAGTCCGGTTGTTTCTACATCGAAGGCAACGTAACGTTTTGCCTTTTGTAACGCTTTTGCCATTGTTTTTACAACAAGTCTACCACACCCACTCCCCCAAAAGATGTCCTACATGGGAAGCCTCTTCAGAAAATCTTTGCAGGAGCTTTTCCCCCTCCTCTCAATCTCCTCCCACCAGGGGAGGAGAGGGTGGGTCGAAGGAATCTCCTCCCAACAGGGGAGGAGAAGATGGTTAGAGAAAGAGAGGATAATTCGGGATAGCCTCCTTCTGTCAGGAAAAGAGATGTAAACCGAATGGGTCATTGATGGTGAGATTGCTTCCCCCGGATCAGGTCCGGGGTCGCAATGACATTTTCTGACACTCCTATTTGTAAATTCCTGCCATTCTTGCAATTTCATTCTTGATTTCTTCCCTTAGATCCGGAGGGGACAAAACCTCTACGCTTGCTCCGTACCGGAGAATCTCCCGGCGGACTTCCCGGAAATCAGCGACTGGAAATCTCAGACAGATGCTTCCGTCTTCACCTCGGGTTACTCCCTGACCGCTGTGCCAGATCTGCTCTGAGATCCAGTCGGCTACATCGGGGTTAAACCTCAGGCACACCTCTATCGACTCCCTGCCGGTCATTACTCCGAAATTCTTACCTATGAAATCCTTTACATGGGATACGTGTCGGGGCACTGTGACAACCCCGGCCGCGGGCTCAATGCTTTTGATTCTCGAAAGGGCAAAGTCCCGGAGATCATTTTTTACGGTGCAAAAGGCAATGAGATGCCAACTCCCCATATAGCAGAGAAGATGGAGGGGCTGGATGATGCGCTCCGTGGTCTCGTGCCGGTGCGGCGTATGGTAGGAAATCTTTAAGGGTTGGTCCCTCAACAAGGAATCAACGACCTTATGAAAAATTGCCTCATCCACACGGTAATACTCAACGTTTTTGACAGAGACCTTCTCCTTGATCTCTTCCAGGGCAGGAGACGAATCGAGGAATCGAAAGGCTAAAATTTTTTCGAGTAGGTTGTAAAGGGAATCTTTGAATGCGTGATCCGGCAGCGTCGCGGCGAGTCTTAACGCGAGGCACAAGGATAGAAGTTCTTCCTCTTTAAACCAGACCGGTGGAAGTTCATAACCATCATCTTCATATTCATAGCCTTTCCGGGTTGCATTATAGAAGAGTGGCGCATCGAGCCTGTCCCGCATGAACTCAATTTCTCTTTGGGCCTGTTTCTGGGAGATCTCAAACTTCTCGCCGAGATCACGGGCATTGGGATGCCGACCCACCTTAATTTGCCCGTGGAACCAATAATATCTTTCGTAAGCAAGTTTCCGTCCCATCTCGTACTCCTATCCCCGACCATTTGAACGATGACATCCACCGTCCTAATTGCATTATAGGGTAGAATGGGCATAAAACTTAGTTTTCATGGTGAGAGACCTGGGGCCTCCGAATCAAATGAAGCCCCCCGAAGATTCGGCGGCCGAGAGAGCGTGTTGCGTTACAGTTATCGCATTTTGAGGGAATTGTCAATTATTAAAAATGGGGGGAGGGGGACAAACAGCATGCCCACCCTAAGGATCTTGTGCTGTCTGAGGAGGACAAGATTATGTGGAACACTCTCCTCTTGCCAAGGGAGATTGTGTCGTATTGTCATTGCGATGGGGAGAAACAGCCGAAGCAATCTCAAAATGCATTGAAAATAAGGAGATTGCCACGCTCCCTTCGGTCGCTCGCAATGACAACCAAGGGGTTGCGGCCCAGTCTCAGGGGGAGGAGTGGGAAAAGAAGGAATCGTGGCATCCCTGACTAACCGCTTTCGATCCGTTTTAGCATTTCTCCGGGCGTCACAATGCACACCTTCCCGACCTGAACCCTCTTTCTAAGGTGGGCATCGCCAGACACGATGTATTCGGCACCCAAAGAAAAAGCGCAGGCAATGAACTTATTATCCGCAGGGTCCTCCCTTATCCAATCCTGTTCTTCCGGGTTTTCAATAAAGAGCATATTGACTCCTCTCTCGATGGCCGACAGGAGTCTTAGAAGCAGATCCTCCTTGTCAAATTGAAACCGGTTAAGGACCTCCATATACTCTTTGAGGATGGGCGTAGAAACGCATAGAATCACTCTACCTGAAAACCACAGGTCGATGACCCTGCGCGGGATGCCGCCAAAGAATGATGAGATGAAGACGTTGGTGTCGATGACGATCCTCATTTGCCAGCGCGCACCTTCTTAATCATTTTAGTGACATCGGATTCCTTGTAGCCTTTGCTCTTTAGGGAACGACCGATTTCCTCCCATAGGCTCTTCATTACGTTCTCCGGGTCATGGTCCTTCACATATCCCTCCATCAGCTCCCGAACTTTCTGATTGACCGATTTCTGCTCGATCTGGCTCAGTCGCTGAAATCGTTCTTTCAGTCCTTTATCCACTCTGATCAACAGTTGAGAAACCATCTTTCAGCCTCCATGTGATATATCTATATCAATGATATCACATTCTCCTGGATTTTTCACTCCTGTCCCACGCTTGGAGTCGCCCTCCATTGGACCCCCCAGGGAGTGACCAGAAGGTCTTTCGTAAGCAAGTTTCCGTCCCATCTCGTACCCCTATCCCCGACCATTTGAACGATGACATCCACCATTCTATCGCATTAGTTAGAAAATAGCACCTTTGCACGGTTCGGGTCAGGAGACCCGAACCTCCCCCGGGTAGTCGCAGGTCTCCTGACCTGCGGATCCGGATGTTTTCATGGTTCGAGGGTGCCCTCCGGGCATGGGGCATTATGTAGAAAATATGCTTCTTCAAAATCCCTCCCTACCTCCCTTTGCCAAAGGGAGGGGTAACTTAGCCCCCCTTTGAAAAAGGGGGGTGTGGGGGGATTTTCATGGTTCGAGGGTGCCCCCCGGGCATGGGGCATTAGTTAGAGAATAGCAACTCCTGGGTAAGGGTTAGGGTAAGGATGCCAGTTTGGTCAATGGGTTAAGTTGCTGGTCCTAAGGAAATGAGCCCTTACCCCCAGACCTAACCTAAACCGGCTTCCTAACCCTATCCGTAACCTGCAATGATTTTCATGGTTCGAGGGTGCCCTCCGGGCACGGGACATTATATGGTAAATGGACGTAGAATTTGTTTTTCATGGTGAGAGACCTGGGGCCTCCGAATCGAATGGCATCCCATCGAAGATTCGGCGCCCGATCGGAACGTATCGCCTTACAGTTATCGCATTTTGAGGGAATTGTCAAATATTAAAAATGGAGGGAGGGGGACAAACAGATAAAATAAAAAAACTACCTTCTCCGCGCCCTCAGCGTCTGGTTTATTTTTGTCAAGTAAAATATTCACCGCCGTAGTAGTAATGAGGGGGGTCTGGGGGGAGACTCATAACTTCTCCAGATTGTGGAAAACTCAGTAACCCCTTATCATTACTTTCGGTTTTT
>Ga0209777_10000640_pt1 | contig 55594 bp, 54 predicted proteins | sample FrelakmetHBP12HB_FD_187147 | JGI IMG/M metagenome (GOLD analysis project Ga0209777, IMG submission 187147) | Freshwater lake sediment microbial communities from the University of Notre Dame, USA, for methane emissions studies -HBP12 HB (SPAdes)... | ecosystem: Environmental > Aquatic >...
ATTCGCGTCATCCAGCGCAGGGCCTATGGTATCAAAGATCAAAAGTATCTAATGCTCAAGGTCATTACTTCTTTCATTGATGACCATTGAAATGATTCATTTTCTGGTACAAAAAACCGAAAGACCCATAAATATTTATATTTCCATCAAGCTCCCATTTTAAAACAATAATACAATTTCGCAGTGAGTACTTATACTCAATTCAATTGAGTATTTCTACTCATTGTGTTTGTCGTGAATTATTGATATTGAAGGTAAAAATCAGGAATGATGTATCCTGGCGCAGATTGCAATTTTTTCGGATCGTTTTTAACTTTAATCATTTTGAATGGGGGTTGTAATGGCAAAAATTTCAAAGCGAGTCTATGGCTGGAAACCCGATATTCCTGATCAGCGCGATATAAAATATTCCGCTGTTTACAAAATACCAAAGAAGCTGCCGCCCAAAGCCGATCTGCGATCGCTGTGCCCAGCGGTGGAGGATCAGGGCAATTTAGGAAGCTGCACAGCGCATGCGCTTACGGGCGCCCTTGAAGTGCTGGAGAAAAAAGACAGCCTGCCGGTCGCGCAGATGAGCAGGCTTTTTGTGTATTATAATGAGCGGGCGCTTGAACACAGTATTAATTCCGATGATGGCACCATGCTGCGTGATGGCATTAAAACACTGGTGAAGCAGGGCGCCTGCACGGAAGAAAAATGGCCGTATGTTATCACCAAATTTATAACAAAACCGATATCTGCATGTTTCAAAGAAGCACTTGATCACCAGATCACTGATTATCAGCGCATTGCTACTGTTGATCAAATGAGGGCATGCCTTGCCGATGGTTTTCCGTTTGTGTTCGGCTTTTCCGTTTATGAAAGTTTTGAAACGCAGACTGTTGCAAATACCGGCAAGGCAGTCATGCCAAAACCCAGTGAAAGGATGCTTGGCGGCCATGCGGTTTTAGCGGTTGGCTACGATGACGCAAAGAAAAGATTTATCGTGCGCAACTCCTGGGGGGCCGATTGGGGCATGAAGGGATATTTTACTCTGCCATATGATTATCTTGCAAACCGCGATTTGTCCGATGATTTCTGGACTATCCGCCGCGGCGAGCTGATGTAAGGTTGAAGCCTTTGCTTGCTTACTTTAAGCATTCTACCTTGAATTTACATACGTTAACTTATTTCGGGCAATTCGTTTTAACGCGCCGGTTAAACGAGCCTTCTGCCAGCGGCTGCTTGCCCTTCAAGCTGGCGACAGCCACCGCACCTGCACCCGTAGCTAACCGAATGCGCGTTGCCCCGTCGTGCGCCGATATATGCCTTGACACACAATCGCCCTCGTCCTTAATTCTCCCCATCACAAAGCGAGTTCGACATCAATTCTTATTATTTAAGCTTTTGATTTTTTTGACGAAATTAACTAAATACTACAGTTAAAACTGTTTAGAGTAGACAATAATCCCGTTTATTAGATACAGGCTTTAAACAAACTTAAGAATGGGTAAACGAAAATGACCAACATTGTTGATTCCAACTTCAACAGGCGCCACAAGGATCGCATCAAGACCACGCTGAACGCTCAGTACTTTATAAAAAAACAAAGTTCACAGTATCTTGAGTGCAAGGTCGTCGACCTGAGCCGCACAGGCGCTGTGGTCAGCGTGTCAATAAACGAAAAACTACAGCGTGGAACTATTATGTTTATAGACATTTACATACCGAAAACACTTCTGCATGTCTCGGTTCAGGCTGAAATCAAACGTGTCGAACGCCACGAAAAGGAAATTATCGGCGGCGTCAAGTTTACAGAGTTGATCAGCGAGCCCATGTTTGAACAGCTCACCCGATAGATTGCAGTTAATAACATGCTGGTCATAAAAAACACGCTCAGCAACACGCCCCGGACGTACAAATTAAATTGTACAATCTTCGAGGAGCGGCTGCTTTTGAGGGGGCAGAGCAAAGAGCAGGTGCCCCGGGAGATACTTGTACGGCTTGGAGAAAAAGACACGGAAGGGCAGTTTGCGGCAGGCAGGCAACAGAGGCCTGCACGGGAACTGCGCATCTATATCATGAGCCGGGTAGGGGCCTATACGCACAAAGAGATCGGGGAAGTGTTTAGCGTAAGGGTATACAGCCATTACCGGAAGCATAAAACGCGCGGAGGCGTATTTGCTGAATAACAAACGGCAAAAGGGTCTGGTAGATAAAATAATACAATATTTGAGATGACGTATGAAGGCCCCATATATTCTTCTGACCCCTTATATTTTTACGGTGTATGATGAATCGCTCAGGATAGTTTTTGTTTTTTTATGGTGGGCTTGCTCTTGTCTTTCATGAAATGAAGCAGGAGGAAACCTGGCAGGCACAGAAGGCCTGCCAGGGCCCAGACTGGTCGAAGGCTTTTGGCCAGTGCGTAAAAGTAGAGGCCGAAGCTGAGCACGACCGTACCGATCAAGAACAGCAGCGCGCCGGCAAATGCCGGGTCCAGTTCATCTGTAGCCGGCGTCGTTGATACTACGCCCACAAGGCCCAGCGTCTGGATGACGATTCCTGCAATGCCCCAGATAAAAGCACGCGCTTTATACTGTTTGTTCATGAAAAAAAACCCGGTGATGTGCTCTGTTTGCAATGGCACGGTAGCAGCAGTATTCGCCTTTGTCAAGCTGCCCACAGATTTCGCATGCACAATTCTTTTGAAGAAAACGCATCCATAACCTATATTGATACTCAGAGAGCCTGCTGCGGGGGCGCGCAGCCATTTTTTCATTTTAAGGAAAGGGAGGATGAATATGTCAATGTATATAACACTGTGGAAATATACGCGCGATGGCCTTATCGACATCAAGCATACGCCTGAACGTTTCGAGGTGGTGAAGCAAATTTATAATAAAAACGGTGGAAGGCTCATAGAGGCGTATGCCCTGATCGGTCCGTATGACATTATGACCATCGCTGAACTTCCCAATGAGCTGGCCCTTGCAACTGCCATATTGCAGATTTGCGCAAAGGGAAGGGTAACGGCCCAGACCATAACAGCACTGCCCATGTCCGATTTTTTTGAAGCAATTAAAAATGCGTAGGCATGATACCGCCTGCGCTTCGGCTGCGGCTGCCCGCCCCCGCATTGCAGCTAACAGTTTTTATGGCCCATGAGCTACGGCAAACGTTTCAAAAGTGTTTCTCCTTCGATGAAAAAGGATCCGTACAGCTTTTATGCAAGGTGCTACGACCGATTTTTTGAGCCTACAGCCAAAAGATTGCGAACGGCCGGCCTGAAACTCTATCCGCCGAAGGAGAACCTGTGTGTTCTTGATGTCGGATGCGGAACCGGGACACAACTGGCCCTGTACCAGAGGGCGCGGTGCACGCTGACCGGCATTGACCTCTCGCCTGCAATGCTGGCTGTGGCCAGGCGGAAACTTGGTGCAGCGGCCGAACTTCATCTGGCAGACGCTTCGCACATGCCGTTTTCCGGCTCAATGTTTGATCTTGTAACTGTTGTGCTGGTGATGCACGAAATGCCCGCCATGCTGCGCTCTGCGGTGCTGCAGGAGTGCAGGCGCGTTGTGAAAGCAAATGGCAGGATCCTGCTCATGGATTACCATATCGGGCCGTATCCTCTGCCCCGAGGGTGGCTGTGGAAGATGGTTGTTACGGCAATGGAGCTGAGCGCGGGGCCAGTGCATTTCTGGCATTATCGAGACTTTATCGCCCGTGGCGGTCTGGACGGACTAATCAGCCAGCAGCAGCTGTCCGTTGACAGGAAATTCATCTTTGAAAGCGGTGTCGCTGCAGTTTATCTGGTGAAAATTCCTGAATGAGACAGAACGCCAGCCTGTAACATATATCCGCAGATAACTGCTGCCCATGCCGATTGAGCAGGCCGGAGTTCGGTTGTCGACGTTTCTCTCCTGCAAACACCCAGAGCCGCCTGAAGCCGCAGCGAGCTTGCTGTTTCTAAACTGACCATGAAGTTCACTGGACCGATGTGATGTTTTCCAACACGGATACCCCCTTTTATATGCTATTAAGATATTTAATATGATAAAGATATTTTTTAACTTTAATTTTATTCCAAGCACGGTTGTGGTGTGTGTTTTTATACTAAAGGTATTTGCTGACCGTGACGAGTTATTAAGATACAGTATGGTGGCACTAGGTAGTTTGATCATCTTTGCGTAGAATAAAAAAACGGTTCGGGCTTTTACAGGAGCGGTTCGATAGCGTATAATTAATTTAGAGTATACTTGACTCCAAGCAGCATAAATACGAGCATGAAAATATTTTCTGGAAATATCATCTGCATTGCTATATTAATTTTATATAAAAGTGATGCTCCCCGCTTACAAAGCGGGGCTTTCAAGGCAGGATTCCGGTAAAACCTGGCGCCCTTAGCTCGATCATGCGGGCTTGAGAAACTGAGGCGAGGGCTTGGAGATACATACAAGCATGTTTGCATCGTTTAGAAAAAAGCAGGTAAATCAGAAGAAGCAGATGCTCGAAGTGGTATTTGCGCAGAATCTTCGGCTTGTCGGCAAAATGCCCGTCGAGAATAAGTCGTCCTTTAACATGAACTGGCCGCTCGGGCTGGGGCTCCTGCTGTTTATCGGATTGTTTTTTCTTTCAACTGATATTGTCGGTTCGCGTATTCGCCAGAGCGTGGGCGTGTTAAGCGATATGCCGCAAGAATCGCTGCAGGAAACCGACGCCCGAATGCCATTGGCCGGATTTGCCGCCAGGCAGGACCATTCTCCGCTGACAGCCGATGTGGCCAAAACGCATATGCAGGGCGCCGCGAACCCGCTCACCCAGAGCCCCGAAGACAAAAAGCAGGTGCAGGCATTTGTGGACCTCATAAGCCAGAGCCTTGAGGAAAAAAAGCATCCTCAGGGGTACGCGAATCTGTTTAGCGAAAGTTTTGGTGACAAGGAGGAAGTGCAGGAGTACGTGAACCTGCTCAGCCAGAGCTCGGTGCCCATCAAAAAAATGTTCGGCTTAAGCGTAAAGACCATAATCATCGACGCAGGACACGGCGGGGAAGACCCCGGTGCGACAGGCGAATTCGGCACGAAAGAGAAGGACATCACCCTGGATATCGCCTCCATGCTGAAGTCACGCCTTGAGGCCAGGGGCTCGTACCGGGTGCTTTTGACACGACAGTCCGACAAGTTTATCTCTCTGAAGGCCCGTACCGTTTTAGCCAATAAAAGCTCTGCCGACCTGTTCATTTCTATACATGTTAATTTTGTACCCCGTACCTCGCTCGATCTTGTCGAGACCTACTACTTCGGACCTTCGAAAAACGATACCTCATCGAAGCTGGCTGAAAAAGAAAATGAGGGCTCGGATTTCAGCATGAGTGATTACAACCAGATTATAAAGAAGCTGAGCAATACGATGAAACTACAGGAGTCGCGTCTTTTTGCACAAAGCATTCAGAAGCACCTCTACAAAAGCATGCGCGCCGTAAGCGGCGACGTTATGGACTACGGCGTCAAGCGGGCGCCCTTTGTCGTGCTGCTGGGTGCTGATATGCCGGGCGTGCTCGTAGAGGTTGCGTGCCTGAGCAACCGCGAGCAGGAACAGCGGCTCCGTGACCCTTCATACCGTGATGACATAGCCACATACATAGAAACAGGCGTGATACAATATCTAGACATAAGGAGCATAGACCATGACACAGAAAGAGCAGACCGGGGGATCGAACGACACGCTTTTCGTAGGAATTGACCTAGGCACATCAAGAAGCTCCATTTCCGCCAGCAATGGCAGCACGGCGTGGATAGAGAGCTATGTGGGTTGGCCAAAGGATTTTATCTCCGCCAAAGTACTCGGGAAAACTGTTATGTTTGGCGCCGAGGCACTCGAGCACCGTCTTTCTCTTGAGATGTGCCGCCCCATGGACCGCGGCGTCATCAAAGAGGGCATTGACCGCAGCGAAGACGCCGTAAAAGAAATAATCAAGGAGCTCATACGTCTGGTTAACCCCGATCCGAAACAGCAGATAAAGGCCATCATCGGCGTTCCTGCAGACACCATGAAGGTCAACAAACTGGCCATCCGCAAGGCGGTTGCCGATTATGTTCACTCGCTCATGGTCGTGAGCGAGCCCTTTGCCGTGGCCTACAGCATGGACCTGCTTGACAATTCCTTCATCATTGATATCGGCGCCGGAACGGTGGATTTTTGCATCATGCACGGCTCCGTGCCCGACGAGAGCGATCAGAAGACGATCACCACGGCAGGCGATTATGTAGACGACCAGCTCTTCAGCCTCATGGCCGAGAAGTACCCCCGCTCGCGGTTCACGAAAAACATGGTGCGCCAGTTCAAGGAGCGCTTCAGCTTCGTCGGCGGCGTGCCTGAGGAGATCAAAGTCGAGCTTCCCCTTGACGGCAAGCCAGCAGAGCACGACATCAAGATGGAGATTAAGCGCGCCTGCGAAAGCATACTGCCTGCAATTATCGATACCGCTGCGGATATGATATCGCGGTTTGACCCCGAGTTTCAGGCGAAGATTAAAAATAACATAATCCTTGCAGGCGGCGGCAGCGGAATCAGAAATCTCGCCGCGCACATTGCTCACGGGCTGAAGGATTACGGTCAGTGCACGGTTGTCAGCGTTGACGACCCTTTGTTTGCCGGCTCCATCGGCGGCCTCAAGCTCGCGCAGGATATGCCCGGTACCTACTGGGAAGAGCTCTAGAACTATCATTATTCACAACAGAACAGATGCAGCGGTCTATAATAAGGGCCGCTGCACGCTTACAAAGCGGGGCTTTCAAGGCAGGATTCCGGTAAAACAAAAGGCCGGTCCTGCAAAAGGGCGGACTTTTCTTATGCCTGAAACAGCGCAATTATTACTCCCTTCGGTCAAGAGCCGGAGGCCTGTACTTTTAAAGAAGCTGCTGTTTTGCGCGTACTGTCAATCGTCTGAATGACAGATTTTTTTCAGCTTGCCAACTTCATCCACCATGCCAAGCACGATCAGCACAGTTGCTTCCTGGAGTATGAGTTCCGGCCGGGGGTTATACACATAGTTGCCCGAAGGCAGCTTGGCTGCTAAGACAAGCACGTCGGCATGGTTTTTTATGTCTGCCGCTTCCAGCGTTTTGTCGAAAAGTCGCGAGCCTTTGTGCACCGTTGCCTCCTCAACCCGCAGGTTGCCCTCCTTGTCCTGAAGCATGCGGTCAAGAAACTCAACTGCGCTTGGACGAATTATTTCCGATGCCATGCGCATGCCGCCGATACGGTTGGGGGAGACTACAGAATCGGCCCCCACGCGCAGCAGCTTTTCAGCAATGTTAGGTTCAGTGCCGCGCGACACGATGCGCAGCTTTGGATTGAGCTGTCGGGCTGAAATGACCACAAACAAGTTGTCCTTATCCTCGGGCAGGGCCGCTACAAGGCTGTGAGCGCGTTTGATGCCGGCCTGAACAAGGATATGGTCTGCTGTTGCATCGCCGGCTATATACAGAAACGGACCGGTTGCTTCTTCCGTCATCATCTGCCTGATGCGCTCTTCGTTTTCATCGATTACTATAAAAGACGTGCGCGTGGCCTGCATCTCCTTGATTACGCATGCGCCGGTTGCCCCTCCGCCGCAGATGATGACATGCCTGTGCAATCCCTCGATTTCCTTGTTCATTTTTTTTCTCCCGAAATATTGCCTGATTTCTCCTTCGATGATGAAGGCCACGACGGTTGAGGCAAAATAGACGATAACGCCCATGCCGGACAGTATCAGCATAATGGTATAGAGCCGTGCGCCGGGCACTGCTCCTACATCGATTATTTCTCCAAACCCGACGGTGGTGAGCGATATGGCTGCCATGTACAGGCAGTCATCAAATTTCCAGCGACCCTGCCCGAGCATATAATAGCCGGTCGCACCACCAAACAGCGTGGTCAAAACGCCCAGAAAGCCCGCAAGCAGCCGTCGGCGTAAGCCGGTATCGTCATTGAATTGCATAGCGCGTCCTAAAGAGTACTCGTTGTGTTATTCATACCTCAAAGCGTCTATCGGATTCAAGAGAGAAGCCTTGTATGCCGGATAAAATCCGAAGAAAACGCCGACGGCTGCGGAAAACCCGAATGCCACGGCAATGGCAAGGGGTGAGATGATGACCGGCAGGCCGGCCAGCTTTGCCACTGTTATGGAGCCGGCCTGGCCGAAGATGATACCTATCCCGCCGCCGATAAGCGAGAGCGTGACGGCCTCGATGATGAACTGCAGCCGTATGTCCCATGTTTTTGCACCAACGGCAATGCGGATGCCGATTTCGCGCGTGCGCTCGGTCACAGATACAAGCATGATGTTCATGATGCCGATGCCGCCGACAAGAAGAGAAATGGATGCGATGGCCCCCAGCAGCAGCGTCATGATGCGGGCGATGTTGACAGCGGTCTGCATCATCGACGTGAGGTTTTTGACGGTAAAATCATCCTGCTGAAGCGGGCCGATGCGGTGCCGCTGCCGCAAAAGATCGTTGATCTGCTGCTCGGCGCTGTCAAGCTCTTCAACGCTGCGGGCTTTGATCATCATGAACTGTATCATGCCGGGGAAAGCCGGACGGAACAGCTTTTTTTGCGCCGTTGAAATGGGAACATAGATGATGTCGTCCTGGTCCTGGCCCATCATGGTCTGGCCCTTGCTGCCCAGCACGCCGATGACCGTGAAGGGCACTTTTTTTATGCGCACTACCCTTCCCACTGGGTCGAGGCCGCCGAAAAGGTTGTCGACAACTGTTTTGCCCAGGACGCAGACTTTTGAAATGCTGCGGTCATCCTGCTCGGTCAGGGGCCTGCCTGCCACGATTTGCCACTCGCGGATGTCAAGCAGGCTCGGCGTGGTGCCGATCACGATGGTGGACCAGTTCTGGTTGCCATACACAATTTGCGCCGTACCGCTTTGTGAGGGCCCGACGTCCTGTACGGCAGGGCATTCCCGCTTGATTGCCTCGGCGTCCTGCAGCGTAATGGTTGGCTCGGAGCCTGCTCCCATGCGCGCGCCGCCCGAGGAGGTTGAGCCGGAGAAAACGATGAGCAGGTTGCTGCCCATGCTGTCGATCTCTTCCGACACGCGCTCGCGGGCACCGGCCCCGATGGCCAGCATGGCGATCACTGCCCCAACGCCGATGACGATACCGAGCATGGTCAGGGCAGAGCGCATTTTATTGGCCCTGAGTGCCCGAAGGGATATTCTGATGGTGACGGGAATGTCGATCATGGATTTGCCACTGCCTCGTCGCCGATGATAGTGCCGTCGAGAAACCTGATAAGCCGCCTGCCATATGCGGCTATGTCATGTTCATGCGTGACCAGAATGACCGTGATGCCGGAGCTGCGGTTGAGACGGACGAAAAGTTCCATGATTTCTGCGCTTGTCCTGGTGTCGAGATTGCCGGTTGGCTCGTCGGCAAGAATTATGGGGGCATTGTTGACAATGGCCCTGGCTATGGTGACGCGCTGCTGCTGGCCGCCGGAGAGCTGGTTTGGCTGGTGGTCGATGCGGTCCGCCAGACCTACGATTCTGAGGGCCTCAAGCGACTGCTCCCGCCGCTGCCGGGCAGGCGTGCCCCTGTACAGCAAAGGCAATTCAACGTTTTCAAGCGCGGAAGTGCGCGGCAGCAGATTGAAGCCCTGGAACACAAAACCTATTTTATTATTGCGAATTTCTGCAAGCTCGTCGCGCGTCATGCCGCTCGTGTCAATGCCACCGAGCAGATAGGTGCCGCTGCTGGGCGCATCTAGGCAGCCGATCACGTTCATGAAAGTTGATTTTCCCGAGCCAGATGGACCCATGATCGAGACGAATTCACCCGCGCAGATGGCAAGGCTTACATTGTTGAGCGCGGCGATATCGCTGTCGCCTACGCGGTAGATACGTGAGAGATTGCGGACTTCAATAAAGGTTTGATTCATAGTATCTTGTAAAGAAAATTACGCGTCGCCATGAGCCGGCCTAAGGTGTGCACGCAGTCTGTATATTGCTGCCGCTACCCGCCGGCCCAGTCGCCGGTCTTTAAAGGCTCGGGTTGTGAGGGAGCCCAAAATTCATCATTCCGGATGTGACGCTCTGCCGGTTACCTCCGGGCAGACACGCAGGTCTGCCCCTACTTCTTTTCCTTCTCGGCATATCCCACAATGACTTCCTGCCCATCGGCAAGGTCGCCTTCCAGCAGCTCAGAGTATGTTCCGTCGGTGATTCCTGTTTTGACCTTTACTGGCTTTGCCTCAGCGCCATCATCGAGCCATACTTTCTGTGTGTGGTCTGCCGGGGCGATTGGAGGTATTTTCTTCGGCTTGAAGCGCAGCGCCGCATTGGGCACGCGCAATACACCGTTTTTTATGCCGGTTATGATCGAGACATTTGCTGTCATCCCGGGTTTGAGCTTCAGGTCAGGATTTGAAACTGTGATGACAACATCGTAGGTGACCACGTTCTGAACCACCACGGGCGAGTTGCGAACCTGTGCGACCATGCCGGTAAAAACCGTCTCAGGGTAGGCATCGACTACAAATTCGGCATCCAGGGCGGGCTGGATGCGGCCGATGTCGGATTCATCGACATTGGTGTTGATCTGCATCTTGCTGAGGTCCTGGGCGATGGAGAAAAGGGTAGGGCTCTGGAACATGGCGGCCATGGTCTGACCGATGTCGACATTGCGGGATATGACGATGCCGTCAACAGGAGAGCTGATTTTAGTGTACTGCAAATTTGTTTCTGCAAGCTTGTAAGAAGCCTCGGCCTGCACGACCTGAGCCTCGGCCAGGCCCACCTGCGCTTTTGACACAGCGCCGTTGGTCTCTTCGGCGTCAATTTCGCTTGTGCCGATGACATTGCTTTTGAAGAGCTGCCGTTTGCGCTCTAAATTCCGCTCTGCCTCTTTGAGCGTGGCCTGCGCCTTTGCAAGGGCGGCCTGCGCTGACAGCAGATTTGCCCGGGCCTGCTCAAGCTGAGACTCGAACGGGGCCGGGTCGATGAGCGCGATGAGCTGGCCCTTCTTGACGGGCGAGTTGAAATCGGCGTACAGCTCTTTTATGCGGCCGGAAACCTGCGTGCCCACAAGCACGGTGGTGATCGGGTTGACCGTACCAGTTGCGATGCAGGCAGAGCGAATATCGCCTTTGGTTACAAAATCTATTTTATATACAGCTGAATGTCTTGCCCGCAGCGCAAAAAAGAGCAGCACGGAAGCAAAAATTACTGATATCGTGATGCCGTATGCAAGCCTTTTCATGTTCAGCCCTTTACTATGAAAAACTGTGAGTGTGTGCGAGTCTATTGCCATACAGTATCTTTCCCGGTTGATAGGCGCACTTTTTTGTGTTAGCCCGCAGAGATTTTTTTACGACTCGGAAATCATTAAATTTGACAACAACTATTTAACATATTTCTAGGCAGTTTGGATAGCCAAAGTTGTTAAACCTGTCGCTGGTATTCAGGTCGTGTACTGCAGTAAGCTATTTTATCTAAAAAATTGCTAAAGTTAAATCCTGTTACTGCTTTTATATCTCTAGACTTGTTATCTTAAATTATGGCAACCCGTAAAGTACTGTATTTATACTAGTATTATTTATAAATAAAACTAGAGTTGTAAATATTTTAAAAACTGTTACAATACAGTTATTGAAAGTTTAATTTTTTGCAAGGTTTGGATTATGTAGAACATTTAAACTGGTTGTTAAAGATGGAGAAACTAACTATCAACGTAGTCAAAGGAAGGAGGCAATGCTCGGTTCCTGTAACATTGAAAAGAGGTTGGTAAACAAATAGTGGCTAACTTATAAATCAATGAACAGAAGGAGGAAGTATGAAGAAGATTTTTTTAATGGCAAGTATGTTCGTACTGGCAATATCCTCAGGGGCTTTTGCGCATATCCCTAATATTATCCCCCATGACACCACAACCAATTATGCGGTAGCCATTAATGCTCCGATTGAAAAATCAGTTGCCTATTATGCTTCTTTTGAGTTTGCTGGCGATGTCGATACCTACGGTTTCACTCTTTCCGCCAGTGATTTTGATTCTTCCCTTACCCTGACCGATATAAGCAGTGTGGTTCATAATCTTGTCGTGGACAATGCTAAAGGGGTGCCCGGCAGAACGCTGCATGTGGGCAGCCTTGTGCCTGCCTGCGCAGTGTATAAAAATATTCTGCCCATCGTTGCCATCGTCGGCCCGCTGCAGGACTCTCTTCCCGCCTATGACGGCTCTATTGCTCTTCCCACCGGCGTGACTATTGCCAAGAACCAGGGCGTCCTGTTTCTGAATAACACGATTCAGGGTGCGATATGGTATGAAAAGTTCACCTATAAATCATATTTTTATCAGAAAAGGACTGACATCATTATCACCGAACAGGGTGATTACAGAGTCTATATCTGGGACAAAAACAAGAATAAGGGCGACTATGTGGTTGAAGTCGGCCCCATCGAAGTGTTCGGCTTTGCTGAAATCATGCAGACCCTGTTCTGGGTCGAGCACATCGTTTATGATGGTGAAATTTCCAACAGCACCTGTATAAGCCAGCTGAAGACTCTGGACGGCGCCAATCCAACCGTAACTAAGATGATCAGCGATTATTCAAAGATGTTCGGTAGCTGAGACGAGCTCATCAGGCAATAAAAAGAGGCCGGCAGTTTGACTGTCGCCCTCTTTTTTTGTGTGCTTATAAATTCCCCTTGGTGCTTTATTTCAAATTTCCGTTTTCATCATACTCCTTCCATACCCCGACACGGTTCCCGCTCTTGAGTGTTCCCTCAGCTTTTAATTTTCCGTTTTCATAGTATTTTTTTACTGGCCCTTCTTTTTTTCCGTCTTTGTATGTTTCCTCAGCTTTCAACGTGCCGTTTTCATAGTACTCCTTCACTGCCCCGTCCATTGTTCCGTCCTTGAATGTTTCCTCAGCTTTCAACGTGCCGTTTTCATCATACATCTTCCATCCCCCGTTTTTTTTATCCTCCTTGAGTCTTCCCTCAGCTTTTAACTTACCGTTTTCGTAATATTCCTTCGCTGGCCCGTCTTGTTTTCCGTTCTTGAATGTAACCGCAGCTTTTAACTTGCCGTTTTCATCATATGCATTCGTTGGCCCGTCTGGTTTCCCGTCCTTGTAAGTAGCCTCAGCTTTTATAGTGCCGTTTTCATCATACGCATTCGTTGGCCCGTCTAGTTTTCCGTCCTTGAATGTAGCCTCAGCTTTCAAATTGCCGTTTTCATCATACATCTTCCATATCCCGTCTTTTTTATCCTCCTTGAGTCTTCCCTCAGCTTTCAACTTCCCGCTTTCGTAATATTCCTTGGCTGGCCCGTCTGGTTTCCCGTCCTTGTAGGTAAACGCAGCTTTCAACTTCCCGTTTTCGTAATATTCCTTGGCTGGCCCGTCTGGTTGCCCGTTTTTGTATGTAAACGCAGCTTTCAACTTACCGTTTTCATCGTACCCCTTCCCTGGCCCGTCTAGCTGCCCGTTTTTGTATGTGAACGCACCTAACAACTTCCCGTTTTCGTGAAACATCCTCCCTGGCCCCTCCAGCTGCCCGTTCTTGTATGTGCTCTCTTTTTTTAACTTCACATTTTCATAATATTCTGTTTCTTGACCATTCTTTATATTGTCTTTATATCTTGATTCAGTCTCTAAAAAGCCTTTTTCAGAATACCTTTTGCATAAACCATCGAGCAAACCCTCTTTGTTATATTCACACGACGACTTTATTTTCCCCTCAGAGTAATATTCCTTACGGGTTTCTTTTGAAACCCCACCTGGAAAACCCTGCCCATAGGAAACTATTGGCAGAGCAAAGATCAGAAAAACAACAAGTATGGCTTTTGTCTTAAACATTTTAGCCCCTTTCCATTTGCTTTTTAGCCAAAGCAGGCTCTCATATTTGCGCTATACGCCACGATCACACCCGATGGTAAGGAGGTGTATGTATGATTATTTTTTCGTTAATTCATCAAGGAATTTTTCAACCACGCTTGCCGTGAGAGGTACGCACCAAAACATACTTCCGGGTTGACCGGAATGTGCCGCCTTGTAGGCGGGAAGCATCACATAACACCTCATATCAGACCGCCCGCCGCGCCGCAAGATATTTTAGATCAGCATCGAAGGCCGCCCCAAAAACCCCATCCCACCTCTTGCGCCCACATTTGCCTTGACACACAATAGCCCTCATTTTATAGTCTGTGCATCCCAAAGCGAGTTTCCATCAATGATATGTCGGCTATATGGCCAATGATTTTTTCAGCTTCAGCATTTCAAGTGTTTCACTAACATTCCGGACTCTTATCGGGCTGGCCATAAGTATGAAACGATGGGACGCTGACGTCCATGAAACAAATAAATTCGCAGGAGCCTGTCAGCATGAATAAAACAGGCCGCCGGGAAATGCTGATCAACCGTTTATGGGATTTTCAGCTTGCTGAAAAAGCATTCCCGTATTACCGGGGGGGGTGCTCCGCCAATGAGGCAACGCTTCTGGCTTTGCTCTCTTTTTTTGCAGTCGGCGTTCCCATCGAAAAAACCGGGCCCGTGCTTTCGAACATTCTCTCCCAGCAGAATACCGATGGCTCAATAGGTGCGTGCGCACAACACCGTGCTGATGGTATCTGGCTGACAGCGCATCTCGCCATCGCGCTTCACTATTACGGCTGCTTTCAGCAGCGTGACCGCGCATTGAGCTTTTTGCGGGATCTAAAGTCCGATACTCCCAGCATCGCTCCACATGACCAAAATATGCTGCCGGCTGTAATTGTAGGCTGGCCATGGGTCCGCAATACATTTGGATGGGTAGAGCCAACAGCATGGGCGCTGCTTGCCTTTAAGATTAGCGGTCTAAATGACGATCCCAGGGCCATGCAAGGCCGCAGGCTGCTTCTTGACCGACAAATAGCATCAGGCGGATGGAACTATGGTAATAAGGCAGTGAGAGGCACGCAACTTCTCCCTTTTTGGGACACGACGGCCCTTGCGCTCCTTGCGCTGCAGGGGTCTGCGGAGAGCGCCCTGGCTGATGTAAGTCTGCGGGTTTTGGAAAAGGGTGCACCTGCCATCAACTCCCTGTACGGGCTTTCCCTGGCGGCGATCTGCCTTCAGGCGTATAAAAAAAATATCGATCTTCTGACGGAGCATTTATGTGAAGTCATGTCACAGCTGGCCGATGAAGAGATAAACGTGGCCCATTATGCTTTGGGAGTGATCGCCCTTTCAGAAAAGAGCATGCTTGCAGCATGAACCGCCGTCAGTTTTTAAAATATATTTTCGGCGCTGCCAGCTTTGCCGGCTGGGGCGGCTTTGCGGTATGCCGTTCGGAGGAGCCGCGCTGTCGGGTTACCATTCTGCCTGTAGACGGGTATGCTAATGTCAGGAGCAAGGATATCGCTTCAGTCATGCATAGAGATGGCCTTGTGCTGCAGGGCAAAAAGGTGCTTCTGAAGCCGAACTTTGTCGAGGCGCATGCGGAGCGGCCTATTAACACCGACATTGCCGTGATCGCGGCGGTTGCGCATGCCTGTCTGAGCCTTGGCGCCGCGGAGGTGGTGGTGGGCGAGGCTTCGGGGCACCGCCGCGACCCGTGGTTTTCAGTCCTGAATCCCTCCCTCAGGGCTCTTCTTGATAAGCGGGTCAGGTGCATGGATCTCAATTATGCCGATGCTGTTGTGGTTAAAAACAGGGGCGCCCGCACGGGGCTGCCGAGCTTTTATCTGCCCCGCATACTGGTTGAGTCCCAGGTGGTTATCAATATGCCGAAACTAAAGACGCATCATTGGATGGGCGTTACGCTTTGCAATAAAAATTTATTCGGCACCCTGCCGGGCATTTATTACGGATGGCCGAAAAATGCTTTGCATTATCGCGGTATTGAAAATTCTATTCTTGATCTGGCGCAGACGGTTCGTCCGCACTATAATATCATCGATGGCATAGTCGGCATGGAGGGAGATGGCCCGATTATGGGCAGCGCGAAACAGGTCGGTGCACTGATTTTATCTGCCCACCCGCTTGCTGCAGATGCCACAGCTGCCCGTATTATGGGTTTTGATCCGCTTAAGATGCCCTATCTTGCTATGGCATCTCAGTTTCTCCCTGGCCTCAATGAAAAGCAGGTTTCATATCCGGCCGAGCATCCCCGCAGATTTGCGACCCATTTTGCCTGCCTCGATGAATTTAAAGCCATGCAGGGTGGTTCATTCTGGTGAGCGTATATAATTATCAGCGATTATTCAAAGATGTTCGGTAGCTGAGATTATTATTTTGAAAAACAAAAGAGAGGCCGGCAGTTTGACTGTCGGCCTCTCTTTTTGTGTGCTTATAGAGATATCGGGGCGACTGGATTTGAACCAGCGACTCCCTGCGCCCAAGGCAGGTGCGCTACCAGGCTGCGCTACGCCCCGATGTAAAAAAGTTTTCATTGTTTATCATAACGGGTCTGAAAAAGCAACTGCTAAGGGAGACTGTTATACGCGGAGACCGCGGCTCACTGCTGCATCGTTTCTTGACAGCAGACGGGTATTTGTATACTACAATTGCGCGCCCAGAGTGTTTATAAAATAATGGATTGCTGTCATGACCCGCGCCAAGCGTACCATCATCGACGGATATAATGTCATCCGGACAAATCCGAGCGGCTCCCGCATTGAACTATCGCGGGGCGGCGAGGCAGCCCGGCAGTGGCTCTTCGACCTGTGCTGCCGTGCAATCGTGCCCGGCGAACAGTGGACGGTGGTGTTTGACGGCGGCGGCATTCCTTCAAGCCATGACGCGGGCGGCGCCACGCTTATGGTGCGCTTTGCAGCTCCGCAAACCGCTGATGAGATGATTCGTGATATGGCTTTTCATGCGGCTTCTCTCGGTGTGGACTGCCTGATCGTGTCCTCGGACAACGAAGTGCGGCTTGAGGGGTGCGCATTTCAGGACAGCAGCACTTTTTATGACTATCTGCTGCGTCATGCGGGCCGGGAGAGCGCACCACCCCCTAATGCTGCCGGCCAGAGAGTTGAGAAACTGCTTGCATATCTTACGGAATGCGGCAATATAGAAAGAGGAGCTTTTATAGCTGCGGCAACGCGCACTGCGCTCAGGGAATTGCTTATGTATTTTACCGCTGAAAAGCATAAGCCGCAGAAAATTGCGCGCGCGGTGGAGAGCATACTGCGGGACGGGGTGAAACTGATCCCTACCCCCGATCACGAGAAAATTGTTTTCCGGAACATTAAAAGTTTTTTTGAAAATAATACTTGAGATAGCCGCAGAGGGCAAAACACCTTCCGGCAGAGCACACAGGAGCATCACAATGGCAAGTTGCAGAGATGACGATTGCGGATTCAGGCTTGTACCGTTTATCCAGAACAAGACAAATGCTCTAAGCTTTTTTCTTACATCGCCCTATAATAACAAGCCGGTCATGAATTTTTTTATTGATATTCAAGACTATACGACGCCGGAATCTTTTTTGGATATTTTAAACGTTGCCGTTGATTCGATGAGTCTCGGGAAACCTCCGGCAGGCAGTGATTCGTAAGGTTTTGGCGCCTGTTCAAGGTTTAAGGGGTCAGGGGTGATACTGCTTTGATGGAAAACAGTTCTGCCCTGAACCCTCGCTACCTGAGTACTTGTTTTTTTAGCAGCAGCCTTCCCGCATTGTTTCCGGTAAGTTGTCCTTCCATAACCTCCCATATTCCCTCAACCATGACGCGACTGATGCCCGCAGGGTAGCGGTGCGGATCAGCATAGTCTGCCCGGTCATGCACATCGTCCATCCGTACGAGCACCAGGTCGGCTTTCATAGACTTCCTGATGATGCCGCGATCGGCAAGGCCGATGGTGCGCGCCGGAAGGCCGGTCATTTTATATACGGCATTTTCAAGGCTGAGCAGCTTTTGCTCAAACACGTATTTTCGCAGCACGCGGGGGAAGCTGCCGAATGCCCGTGGATGGGGTTTGCCTGCGCCAAGCACGCCCTGGCTGTCCCAGACCGAGGCATCCGTGCCGATCATGACATAGTCTTTTAGCAGTATTTCCCTGAGATTGTCTTCGCACATGGAGAAAAATACCGCGTCAACGTCAAGCTCCTCCTCTGTGAGAATCGAGAACAGCGCCTCTCCAATGGACTGGCCGCGCAGTTCCGCAGCAGCCCCGAGCCGCAGACCTTCAAGGGCCTTGTTGTTTTCTGTCATAACTTTTGCAATCAAAATGTCGCGGGCAAGTTCAACTTCCGTCATGCGCTCGAGAATTTCGGCATAAATCCGCTCGCGAACTGCTGGTGATTGCAGGCGCTCTAGTTCGGCAGCGTTTCCGCCCTCGCATGCCCATGCCGGAAATACCACATCAAGGCCCGTGCTGGAGGCTGTGTAGGGATAGCGATCAGCAAAAACCGCCATGCCCCCGGCGCGGGCTTTTTCAATAAGCTCGAAAACCGCGGGCAGCTTGTGCCAGTTGCGCTTGCCCTGCGTCTTGAGATGCGATATCTGCACAGGAATGCCGGCGCTGCGCCCCACATCAAGCGTTTCTGCGATCGCCTCTACCAGCTGGTCTCCCTCGCTGCGCATATGGCTTGTGTAGATACCGCCGAAACGGGCCGCTATTTCTGCAAGGCCGATAATTTCTTGGCGGGCTGCATACATGCCGGGCGGATAAATAAGGCCGGTTGAAAGCCCCCAGGCGCCGGCCTCCATCTGCCGGGTGAGCAGTCGCTTCATTGTGTGGATTTCATCTGGCGTCGGCTGCCGGTTGCCGTAGCCCACAACCGAGCCTCGGATATTGCCATGGCCGATAAGCGGCGCCATATGGCAGAGGAGTTTTTTTGTTTTTACGGTTTCGGCAAAATCATCAAGATGCGTCCAGCACAGTTCTAGACCCAGGTTTTTTATGCTCTTTTCGCGCTGCGCCCGAGCCGCGTCCAGCAGCGGCGCAGCCGACAGGCCGCAGTTGCCCGCAATTTCGGTTGTTATGCCCTGCATGATTTTGCCCCTGCCCGGCGGCTGCACCAGCATATTAAAGTCCGAGTGGCCGTGCATATCGATAAAACCCGGGCAGATGTGCATATCCCGCGCATCGACAAATTCGCGGGCTTGCCCGCCCTGCAGCATCCCAACAGCTGCAATCGTGTCGCCGATAATCCCAACATCGCAGCGCTGCGCAGGCGCACCCGTGCCGTCAATCACCGTGCAGCCGTGTATGAGTATGTCAAACATCCTGCGATCACCCGTTTATCAGTTCATTGCAGTCTTGCCAGCGCATTATACCTTAATTTTTTATTCAAAACATGCTAAAGTTCTTCTCAATACAACTTTACTCATACGGAGATATCCCATGCTCAGCGAACAAGACAAGGTAACCATAAAAATACCCCGCCAGCTCTATGACAAGCTTAAGCTTACACTTGAAGGCTCGGGCTACAACTCGGTCACAGATTTTATCGTGTATGTGCTGCGTGATCTTGTGGCCTCAACACGTAAACCAGACGGGAAAATCAGCGAAGTCGAGTTTGACGAAATCAAGCAGCGCCTGCACAACCTGGGGTATCTTGAATGAAACTGCGACTGAATATCCTTGCTTTTGTCATGCTCGCAGCTGTCTGCCTGTGCTCGGGCTGCATCAGGCATGTAATGCCTCCTGCCGTCGAGTTCAAAATGGCCGGGCTTGACACCGCTGCACTCAAGGGCAAAACCATCATTATCGATCCGGGCCACGGCGGCCCCGAGCGCGGCGCCATTGCTGAAAACGGCCTCAACGAGGCCGAGGTGAATCAGGGAGTTGCTCTGTACCTGTGGGGTTTTCTGAAAGAGGCGGGCGCGCAGCCGGTGCTTACCCGCAGCTCGGACACCAGCCTCTTCAAGGGCGAGCCCTTTGTCCTTCGCGACGAGCTTGAGGCCCGTGCGGCAGTGAGCAATGCGGCCAAAGCAGATCTTTTCGTGAGCATTCACCACAACTCCGACGGTCAAGAGCGGGGCGAACACAATGACCTTATTGTTTTTTACAAAATGTCTGATCCCGGCTGCTCGCGTGATGTTGCCCGGGAGGTGTGCAGCGGCATCAAGCAGCGCATGAATGCAGAGCCTGCCTCTGCACAGCCTGGCAATTACCTGGTTCTGCGCAGCACGCAGGCCACTGCCATTCTTGGCGAAGCCTCGTATATGAACTACAAAAGCAACAGCGAAAAGCTGGCCTATCACCGCACGCTCAATGCCGAGGCGCAGGGCTATTTTCTGGGCATACTCAGTTATTATAAAAAAGGCATTCCTGCGGTTAGTTTCAGTTCTCCAAAAGCGGCAACGCTTGCCGATGCGCAACCGCGCATTGAAGCCAGCTTATCTGCAGGCGCACCCGGCGTGGTCCTTGACCGCGAAAGCATCAAGGCCCGTCTCGACGGCAAGGCGGCAGACGGTCTTGTTTTTGACAATGCAAGCTCCGTGGCCTATACACCCAAAGCGCCTCTGGCAAACGGCACACATGAGTTTTGTATGGACTGCCGCAATACCGCCGGCAATGCCGCACAGAAGGCATGCATCTCGTTTACTGTTGCTGTGCCGCCTGCGCGTATGAGCGTGAAACCGGTTTTTTCCGCCATACCTGCCGACGGGCAGGCTGCGGCTCCCATTGATATCACCGTGTTTGACACCCTTGGCCGTCCGGTTATGGACGGTACGCAGATAGAGCTTGCAGCTACGGCAGGCAAATTTGCCGCAGCAATGGTGGAGACAAAAAAGGGCAGGGCGCGGGCTTTTTTAATCTCAGAGAAGAATACTCAGCAGACAACCATAACAATCAAGGCCGGAGCAATCAAGGATCACTGCACGCTGCACTTCGGCACTCCGCAGGAAGCGCTTTTTATGGCTGAAATTAAAGATGCAGCAGGAGAACCGGTTGAGGGTGCGGCGCTTGTCCGGGCTGAACGAGAGGTTTCTTTTTCTGATGCCGCCGGCAGGGTGTTTGACAGTGTTGGGGCAGGCAGCACCGTCGGGTACAGCATTAGCCGCAATGGCTATAAGCCATTGCGCGTTTCAGCAGCCCTTGCCGCCGGAAAACTTGTGTCGGCAGTCTATAGCCTGCAGGCCATCGACAGCGGCGTTTTTTTTAACCGCACAATAATGCTTGATGCGGCAGGCCTGTCGCAGGCTGCGCTGCCGCTGCTGCGAGAGCTGCAGAGCATGATCGAGCATGCCGGGGGCATGGCGCTGCTCACCTGGGAAACCCTTCCCGCTCCGTCAGCTCAGGTGCGTGTCATGAAGGCCGCAGAGGCAAAGGCCGATCTATTTTTTTCCGTCGTCAACAGCAAGGCGCCCGCCGCTGAGTATTATTATAAAAGCAGTCAGGGAGAAAAGCTTGCAGATTGTGTCTGCCGCAGCCTCAATGAGCGCAAAGCCTTCGGCAAAAAAAACTGTGAGCCCTCGCCCGGCACCGAATATGTCCTCATGCAGACCTCAATGCCAGCCCTTCTGCTACGCCTGCCCGCGACTATGAATATCTCTGCCCGTGATGCAGCCGGCAGCCTCTATGGCGCTATCGGCAAAATGTTTGACAAGAGCATGCCGGGTTTGTAGAGTATTTTTTTATTAGCAAAATCTATTTATGTTCACTTATTTACGAACTAGCCCTACGATCAGAAAAATACATACCGTGATTGGTGATGGTTGTTGACAGTCTTGAAAATGAAGGCTTCCGCCTGCTGCTGCATGAGAATATATCTTTTGCTCTGAGCTGGCTGCAGAGCTCGCAAACGTCTCAACTGTCGCCGGGAACATATGAGCTGCGGGGGCAGGAGCTTATGGGATATGCGCCGGTCCGGACCCTCGATCCTGGGCCTTATGACGATGAGCGCGATGTGCAGTTCCACTACGGGCATGTCGATTTCCTGCTGCTGCGGGAGGGCATGTTTGCCATCATGCTGCCCGGCGATGCCCATATGCCCGGAGTGTCTGTTGTTGATCTGCCGGAGCCGGTGAAAAAGATTGTTGTGAAAATTGCTGCGGACTGCCTGGGGTAAAAGGCGCTGATTATGAACATGCGCTTTAAAAAATTTCTTCCTGTGGGGGCACTGTTACGTGAGCTCCAATGCTGCCTGCTTAGTCACATGAGATAAGCAGTAGCGAGGCATGTCCTCTTGTGCTTTGTGCATTGACCTGCTGCGGGCTTTTTCTTTTGAAACGACTGTGCTATGATGTTCTTCGTAATGGTATCAGTTAATGAGAGACAGGACTATGGAACAAATTTTGCTTTATGACGCAACCCTGCGCGAAGGCAATCAGACCGAAGATATATCATTTTCCCTTGAGGACAAGCTGCGCATTACGCAGCGCCTCGACGAGCTGGGGTTGCACTATATCGAGGGCGGCTGGCCCAGTTCCAACCCTAAGGATTTCCAGTATTTCAAGGAAATCAAAAATTACAGCCTGAAAAGCGCCGTTGTTACGGCCTTCGGAAGCACAGCAAAGCCGGGGGCCGCTATTGAGCATGACAAAAACCTGAACGACCTTATTAATGCCCGTACAGATGCAGTGACCATTTTCGGCAAGTCCTGGGACATTCATATTAAAGGTGTTCTTAAAATCAGTCTTGAGGACAATGTGCGCCTTATTGAAGAATCGCTGTCCTATCTCAAACGGAATGTGCCCAAAGTATTTTTTGATGCAGAGCATTTTTTTGACGGATACAAAGCCCATCCGGAATATGCTGTGAGCACACTGCGCCATGCCCTGAGTGGCGGTGCCGACTGCCTGGTGCTGTGCGACACCAATGGCGGAACGCTGCCCTATGAAATCCACAGAATCATAAGCGCAGTGAAGCAGGAAATCGATGCGCCTTTAGGCATACACGCGCATAATGACAGCGACCTTGCCGTGGCCAACAGCCTTGCCGCAGTAGAATGCGGCTGCACGCAGGTGCAGGGCACCATTAACGGCTGCGGCGAGCGGTGCGGCAATGCCAACCTCTGCTCCATTATTCCAAACCTTAAAATTAAAATGGGCATAGACTGCGTAACTGATGAGCAGCTCAGGAAAATTTCTGAAATTTCCCGGTACGTATATGAGCTAGCCAACCTGCCTCATAACAAGCACCAGCCATTTGTCGGCGCAAGCGCATTTGCCCACAAGGCCGGTGTCCACGTGAGCGCTGTCAAGCACCGATCCGACACCTATGAGCATATTGAGCCCGGTCGCGTCGGGAACACCCAGCGGATACTTGTTTCAGATCAGGCCGGCAGGGCAAACATCCTGCAGAAGGCGCAGGAGTTTAATATCGATATTGCCAGCCACGACCCGCTGGTGCAGGAAATACTTGCCGATCTGAAGGACCTTGAGCGCCATGGTTTTCAGTTTGAGGGCGCCGAGGCGTCGTTCGAGCTGCGCATGCGCAAGGCCCTTGGGGTAAAGAAGCGTTACTTCGACCTCGTGGGGTTCAGGGTCATAAACGAAAAGATAGAAGAGAGCGAGCCTGTGTCTGAGGCAACAATCATGGTGAAGGTCGGCGGCACGATCGAACATACTGCAGCCATGGGCAACGGCCCGGTCAATGCTCTTGACAATGCTCTGCGCAAAGCCCTTGAAAAGTTTTATCCAGAGTTGAAACAAGTGCACCTCATCGACTATAAGGTTCGCGTGCTGACAGGAGGCGAAGGCACGGCATCAAAGGTGCGCGTGCTCATAGAAACAGGCGATCGCCGGGACAGCTGGGGCACGGTCGGCGTGTCGGAAAATATCATCGAAGCAAGCTGGCAGGCCCTCACCGACAGCATCACCTATAAACTGCTCAAAGACGAAATCAAGGGGGTTTCGGATTAAATGACTCTGTACATTAGAGAGCAGCTTATGGTACTATGCGTCCTGCTTGTGCTGCTCTTTGGCTGGACAGTCTGGCAGAACAGGCCGCCGGGACAGCTGTCAGCAGTTGCAGTACCGCGCCTGCAGTATGTATATGAAATTGCAGGTCAAGCGTGCTCTCCTGGTATTTACTGCTATAAAACCAGGCAGAAACTTGGCCAGCTGCTTGATGCGGCCGGCTGTCGGACAGCACTGTCAGACACAGCGCAGCACAACCCGAATATGGCAAGCGGTAGCAGAATTGTCGTGGCAGGGCAGTTGACTACCGAGTCCATGAGCCCTCAGGCACGGATAAACTTTTTTCTTCCAGTGTTTGTCAATGCCGCTACGGCCGACGAGTTAGCGCTTATTCCGGGCATTGGCGTAAAAACAGCACACACGATTGTCGACTACCGGGAGCGCAATGGAGGCATCAGCGATATCGGCGAGCTGCGCGGCATCGGGGGTATTGGCACGAAGAAATTTGAGCATGTGGCCCCGTATCTAAATGCTGAAAATTGAAGCAGGGAAAGCGAGTCACTGCTTCCCTTACACGGCATATGAACGAAAACTTGAAATAACAGCATCAAGAGAGGCAGCACAGGTATGGCAAAGATTAAAGTGAAGCCGAAGAAAAATTTATTTAACGCGGAAAATCCTCTTACAATGTGGGGAACGGTCAGGGACTATGTTGAGCAGAACGCCCGGCAGATCGGAGCTATCGTTTTTGCGATTGCGGTGGTATGCGTCGCCGTGCTGGTGTGGAGCACAATGAAAGCCCGGTCTGAACGAGATTCCCTCAATATGTTTTATGCCGCAATGAGCACCATGCTGGCGTCGGTCGACAGCAAGGATGGTAAACCGCAGCCGGCAATGTATGAAAAGGCCCTTGCGCAGTTTAAAACGGTGAATCAAAAATATGGCGGTACCACATCCGGCACGACGGCACTGCTGTATGCGGGTAACTGCGCCTACAGCCTTAATAAATATGATGATGCCATAGCCTACTATAAAGAGTTTCTTGAAGCAGCATATGGAACTCTGCAGTACCTGCGCGCAGCAGCATATGAAGGCATCGGCTATGCCTGTGAAGGCAAGGGTGATTTTAAGCAGGCTGCAGAGTGGTTTGAAAAACAGAAAAGCGACACCCACCAGGTCGAAGGCGGTGTGACTTCCGTTCTAAATCTGGCCCGCGTACTTGAGCTGGGCGGCGATAAACAAAAAGCCTGTGACCTGTATAAGGAATTTATCGAAAAGAATCCCTTGTCGGAGCAAAAGCAGTTTGCCCAGATGAAGATAGACAGCCTGTGCAAAAAAAAGACCAGCTAGGTTTCCCGCTGTAATTTTTGAAGTTATGCTCCCCGCCTACAAGGCTGGGCATCCTGGTGCTTAAAATTGATTTAATTAGATACCTGCCTTTTCATCCCCGCTTACAAAGCGGGGTTTTCAAGGCAGGATTCCGGTAAACAGGGCGTTCACCCAAGGTGTGCGCCTTTGTTTTTTTGCCGTAAGGCATGATTTAAAAAAGCTGTATTATTTGACTTATCAGCAGTTGATACTTACCATATATCTATAAAAGTGGCTAAAAGGAGAACTCTATGGCAAAGGAAAGCCTGCCAAGTCCGGGAGAGCTTGAAAAAGAGCTCAATGACTATCTTTCAAAAAAATATGGCGACAGGGTACGGCTCTCAACCCCCATGTCTTTTCCCGATACTGAAGAAATGCCCGGTGGATGGAATGATAAACCCCGGGAAAAAAATACCGGGGACAGGCCCAAAATAAAATTCACCATGAAACCCGTTGAGCTTGAGGCATATCTTAACGACTACGCCATCGGCCAGTGCCGTGCCAAAGAGATTCTGGCGACAAAGATTTGTACCCATTTCAACCGCGTCAGCCGCCGCGATCGGTCGACTGCCGTAGGCAAAGTAAAGAATAATATTCTTATGGTTGGCCCGACGGGCGTAGGCAAGACCTTTCTCATTAAACTCATTGCGCAGAAAATCGGTGTGCCGTTTGTTAAGGGCGACGCAACCAAGTTCAGCGAGACAGGCTATGTGGGCGGCGATGTGGAAGACCTGGTGCGCGACCTGGTTCATGAATCAGGCGGCGACATCGAGCGGGCGCAGTGCGGAATCATCTATATCGACGAAATCGACAAAATTGCAGGCTCCAGTAACGGTTGGGGTCTTGATGTATCGCGTACGGGGGTCCAGCGGGCGCTTCTGAAGCCCATGGAGGAAACGGAAGTGGATTTGAAGGTGCCCCACGATATCGTTTCCCAGATGGAGTCACTTGAGCAGTTCCGCCGCACGGGCAAACGCGAGCGCAGCCTGATCAATACGCGTAATATTTTATTCATCATGAGCGGCGCATTCAATGGCATTGACGATATCATCGAAAAGCGGTTGAACCGGCAGGGCCTTGGGTTCGGCGCTGCACTGCGCACGGCACAAGGCCGAGAGCGCCTGCTGGGGGAGGTTAAGGCCGAAGACCTGCAGAGCTACGGTTTTGAATCGGAGTTTATTGGACGGCTGCCCGTGGTGGCGGTATTTGATCCGCTCAGCGCCGATGATCTCTACCAGATACTGATAAGCCCGGCAAGCTCCCTGGTCATGAGCAAAAAGAAGGATTTTTTAGCCTATGGCATTGATCTGCGGTTTGAAGACGAGGCGCTGCGCATTATCGCCGAGGCCGCATTTTGCGAAAAGACCGGTGCGCGCGGGCTTATCAGCGCGCTGGAGCGAGTGCTGCTGAAGTTCGAAAAAGTGTTGCCATCAAGCGGCATGAACCGCCTTGTGGTCAGCGCCGAAACGGCCGCAGACCCGGACGCCTCTTTTGCCCGCATCATGGCTGGCGAAGGGCTCAAGCAGATGGACTGCCGCCACGCAGAGTTGTTTGCCCGGGATGAACAGGCACTGAAAAACCGCTTGCTTGCCCGTCGGGAAAGCCTCGACCAGCAGTGCATGTTTCTGCTGAGCGAAACATTTATAGACACTATTACCTATATCGCCTCGGCCTGCTGCATGGACTGTGCCTCCGTGCTTGAGGAAGCCGTGCTGGTTACGCAAGAGGCGCGCGACTATGAACAGGCCTTCTCACATTACCACGGCATCAGCATTCGCTTCACCGATCAGGCGCTCAATTGTCTGATCAAGCGCACGCTTGTGGGGGATATGGATGCGGGCAATCTGCTGCGTGAACTTTTTTCCAACTATCAGCACGGGCTCAAGCTTATCAGAGAGCGAACCGGAAGAGGCGACTTTGAGATCGAAGCTCAGGCAATCGATAATCCGCAGGATTATTTGAATGGACTCATAAAGCAATCGTACCGTTAAGGGGGAAGCATGGCAGCCAAAGATTATTACAAAACTCTCGGAGTTAACAAAACCGCTACGAAGGATGATATAAAAAAGGCTTTCAAAAAGCTTGCCTTTAAATATCATCCCGACAAAAACCCTGGCGACAAAAAGGCTGAGGATCGTTTCAAAGAAATAAATGAGGCCTATGCCGTGCTGAGCGATGAGAAAAAGCGCCACCAGTATGATCAGTTCGGCGACAGTGGTTTCCATCAGCGCTATTCGCAGGAGGATATTTTCAGAGGATTCGACATTAACGACATTTTCAGGGAAATGGGCTTCGGCGGCGGCAGGGCAGGCGGCAGACAGCGCGGCGGTGCATTCAATATGGAGGATCTTTTTGGAGGAGGCGGTGGTGGTTTTGGTGGGCGACAGGCCTATGCGCAGAAGGGCCAGGACTTCACAATGGATCTGTTTGTCGATTTTCTCGAAGCCGTGCATGGTATCGAGAAAACAATTGACTATATGTTCGATGGCAGCCGCAGGCAGGTTAAGGTGAGGATTCCCGCAGGCATCACTTCCGGCCAGAAACTGCGCCTGACCGGCAAGGGCGGCGAGGCAGGCCCGGGCATGCCGCCGGGCGATCTGTATCTGAACATACAGGTTCACGAACACCCTTTTTTTAAGCGCGATGGCGACGATATTATACTCAACAGGGAAATTAAATTTTCCGAAGCAGTGCTTGGAACGACCATTGAGGTGCCGACACTCCTGGAATCAAAACAGGTGAAGGTGCCTGCAGGCATTCAGAACAACACCAAGCTGCGCCTGCGTGGCTATGGCATTCCCCGTTTCGGAAAACCGGGCAAGGGCGACCAGCTCGTCCACATAACGGTTGCCGTGCCGCGCGATCTGACCCCGCAGCAGCGCAAGCTGTTTGAGGAACTCTCGCGGGAAGGATTTTAATAACGCATTGGCTATATCAACAAAGCGCCTGCACCTGCTTTTGGTGCAGGCGCTTTGTTTTGTGCGGGGTATTGCTTTCAGTTTCTTTCACACTCTGCAGTTTACCGAACCGGCATATGCCTTGACCGGATGCATCAAATTTACTATAATAAAACCTATAAAGAGATCATGAAAATTCCGGCCGGCGACCTTGATGTGCTGCTGCCGGGTTCTGCAGACTGGAAGATATTTAGAGAAGGCATGTAAGAATCCCTTGAGATTTCTTGAGTACGTAATCACATATCCTAAAATCCTGTTACCTGCTAAACTGCTGGCTGTCGCAACCCTTAACCTAATGCGGTATCAAGTTTTTACAGTGCGCCTCATCTTGCCGATAGCTTTTAGAGCAATTTTTCACTATGTCTGATTTAAAAAAATGCGCTATTTAAAAATTAGCTGAAAACAATGTATGCTTTTAATGGAATTCCAACAGACGATCCCGCAAATTTATGCATTATCAACAATCAATCGACTATTTGTTTGGACTTCAGAGGTTCGGCATTAAGCTGGGACTCGAAAATATTGCAAGACTTCTATCGCTGCTGGGTAATCCGCAGAAGTCGTTTAAATGCGTTCATGTTGCAGGCACTAATGGTAAAGGATCGACCTGCGCTTTTCTCCAGTCTATTTTTAAATATGCCGGGTTTGATGCTGGTCTTTATACCTCTCCGCACCTGATTGATTTCACGGAACGCATCAGGATTAATGACGAATGTATACCGCAAACTGTTGTTGCTGACCTGGTGTCTGTAATAAAACAGCTCTGCGAGAAAAATGCGTTAAAAAATGTTACTTTTTTTGAATTCAGCACGGCCATGGCTTTTCATTATTTTAAACTCCGTCGCGCTGATCCTGTAATTATTGAAACAGGAATGGGGGGTAAATGGGATGCAACCAATATTTGTAAGCCGCTTGTATCAATCATCACCTCAATCAGTATGGATCATGAAAAATATCTTGGGAAAAGAATACTGGATATTGCCATAGAAAAGGCGGGGATAATTAAACCAGGAATTCCCTTGGTCTGCGGTGTCCGCCGGAAAAAAGCACAGGAAGTATTAATAAAACGCTCCCGTGCTTTACGATCCCCGAATTTGATTGCAGGTAAAGATTTTAAGGTTGTGAAAGGTAAACATGGGCAATTCAGTTTTCGTGGTTGCAATACAATACTGCTTAATATGAAATGTGGCCTCTCCGGAGATCACCAGCTGAGCAATGCTGCTCTGTCAATCGCTGCTGCGGTGATAATGCGCAATAATGGTTACAAAATTGATCCGAGTTCTATAGAAAAAGGCATTCAGTGCGCCCGCTGGCCAGGGCGTTTAGAGCAAATCTGTTCTAACCCGACCGTTATTGCCGATGGCGCTCATAATACGGAGGGCTGGCGGGCGCTTAAAAAAGCAATTTCAACTTGCTTTCAGTATGAAAAACAAATCTTTATCCTTGGTGTCATGCAAGACAAAGCTATCGATAAAATGCTTAAAATCTTGACTCATGATGCCTATGCAATTATAGTGTGCAGACCGAGCTTAGAGCGTGCCGCCGGCAGGGAATCTTTTGAAAAATTCATTAGCTTTTCTCAAAAGAAAAGGGTATTTTGGATTGAAAAATCAACAGAGGCATACAGTAGGGCGCTTACCCTAGCCTGCGATAAGGATCTTGTATGCATTACCGGATCACTTTTTCTGGTTGGTGAACTAAGAGAACAAATTTTAAAAAATACGGCCTGTTCATCAGGGCGGATACCCATGTGACTATTGGTAAAAAAATGAAAAAATCAGCGCTTAATGTAATTGCAGTAATTATTTTTTTATTTATTTCAGCAACTGGCGTCTGTGCAGCCACAAAACTGTTCGGCCAGGAAAAGTCTGAGGACAAAGCTCTGCCTATTAATATAACTGCCGTACAATTGAGCTATGATAAGAATGGCGACAACCTGATTGCCAAGGGAACTGTAGAAATCGAGCAGGGCAGCAGGTTGCTGAAAGCAGATTATGTTAAAATTAATATTGACACAAAAGATACTGAAGCCAAGGGAAATGTCGAACTGAATGAAAACGGCGATGTCCTTTCCTGCGATGCTTTCAATATTAATCTTGATACTCAGATGGGGCATGTTGAAAACGCAAAGCTTTTTATAAAGCAGGACAATCTTCACATAACAGGCAAAGACATTACAAAACTCGGAGCAAACACCTATGAAATCAAGCAGGGAACTGTGACGACCTGCGATACCGAGTCTCCTCCATGGCGCATTGATGCCAAAAAAATAAATGTCACTATTGATGGTTATGCATGGGTCGAAAACGGCATCTTTAGAATTAAAAAGATACCTGTTGCTTACCTGCCCTTTGCCCCATTTCCTGTCAAGATCTCACGTCAGTCCGGTTTTCTGTTCCCTGAAATAGGCCAGTCCAGCAGTAAAGGGGCCGAGTTCAACAATTCCTTTTTCTGGGCGATGTCGGAAAATACCGATTCGACCATATGGCTTGATGCAGCCTCAAAAAAAGGAATTGGCACGGGGCTTGAGTACAGGTTCAAGCTGAAGGAGGATACCTGGGGGAAGGTGTATGGGTATTTTGCAGATGAGAGTAGCAGCTATTTTAAAGATGAATATAACGACACCCGTGATCGGAAGCACCAGCGCGGCTATCTTAATTTTGAGGGTGAACACTATTTTAATCAAGATGCGTATGTCAAGGCCCAGGGTTCATATATAACTGACCGTGAGTTTTATGGCGATTATGGAAAAGAGGTACGGCGGTCAAAAACTGAAATAGAAGATAAAACAAACATAAGTTCCAGGCCTTATGACGAATCGCTGATTTTTTTCAATAAGAACTGGGATCGGTGTAATTTAGTTTTCAATACCGAATACTATAAAAACCTGACACACAGCGATCATTCTGTATCGCAACCTCTGCCCTCGTTGACTTTTGGAACAATGAAGCTGCCGCTGTCAACCTCACCGTTTTTTTACCAGTTCGACACGGCATATAATTATTTTTATCGAAATGAAGGCGTCAAGGGCAGTCGATTTGATATGTATCCGAAAATTTCTCTGCCGCTCAATCGTGATGGATGGCTGAAGTTTGATACGGTAGTCGGAGTGCGTGGCGTATCATATCAAGGAATAAAGAACGATGACGGTAGCAATAATTCAGCAGTTTTTCCAACGGTTGATTCAAAACTGTCGGCCGATTTTGTCCGCGCCTTTGCCATTGACGGTAAAACTGTACAAAAAATACGCCATACGATTACGCCGACACTTTTTTACCAATATACCGCTAGTGATGACCAGGACGATACTCCGGATTTTGATATGCCTGAAAATTTCTACAGAGTGCACCGCGTAGGCTATTATCTCAAAAATCGTATCGCTGGACTTTTTAATACGCCAACAGGTGAATACGAGGAAGACGAACTCGGGTATTTTCTGATTGGACAATCCTACAATATTATTCCTCCCAAAGGAGGGTTGTATACAGAACGTGACTCCGATAAAAGCTATTCCGGGTATATTGAAGGTGACCCCGATAAAAGCTATTCCGATGTTTTTGCAGATCTTCGGGTGAATGTAACCCGTGAAGTTTATTTCCGCACAAAAGCAGCATATATGCACTCTGAAGACAGGCTTCGGTACTACAAGGCATTGTTTGAGTGGTCAAACCACCTTGATGAGTCTTTTGATCTTGGCTATGTCTATGAATGGGAACGCTTCAAGGGCTACCGGGCTCGAGGCAAGCTAAAACTTTTCCCGTCGCTATATGCTTTTTTCAACATGCGCTATAATAACATTTCCGACAAGTTTAATTCAGAGATAGGGATTGATTACTTTTCGCAATGCTGGGGCAGCCGGATAGCACTGGAAAACCGTGCCGCAAGCGGCGGCAGAAAATCCGATGTAAGCATCAATTATAAATTCTATCTAAGAGGTCTTGGAAACGATCCAAAGCAGCACTGGGATTAATCGGGATGAATGCAGAAATCTATTTTGCAGATCTGCGGGCCAATTCTTCACGCAATATGTCGGACAAAATGCATGCTTTGCTGGCTCAAGCAGGAATTGCGTCTGTAATAGGCAAAAATAATCTGATAGCGGTTAAAGTTCATTTTGGGGAAAAAGGCAATACGGCTTTTATCCGCCCCATCTTTATTCGAGATATTATCAATTCAATTTCAGCCCTCGGCAACAAACCTTTTTTAACAGATACAAATACGCTCTATCGAGGTGAACGCAGTGAAGCCGTATCTCATGTAGCAAACGCGCTTGTTCATGGCTTTAATTATACGGCTATGGCTGCTCCTGTTATCATTGCCGACGGGCTTCGCGGGGCCGATGAGGTAAGGATTCCAATAAAAGGGAAGCATTTCAGCGAAGTAATAATAGGATCTGCTATTATCCAGGCCGATGCCCTGATTTGTGTATCTCACTTTAAAGGCCACGAGCTTTCCGGGTTTGGCGGTGCATTAAAAAATCTCGGTATGGGTTGCGCATCGCGTGAGGGGAAAATGAAACAGCATACAGATATCAATCCTGCCATCGAGAGAAAAGAATGCACGAGATGTGGTCGCTGCATTGACATATGCCCTGTAGATGCTATAGCGTTTGATAAAAAGAAAGTCGTGATCAACCACTGTTCCTGTATCGGCTGCGCTAAATGTATTACCATCTGTCCTCAGGGTGCCGTTAAAATCAGCTGGGACGAAAACACACACCTTTTCCAGGAAAAGATGATTGAGTATGCTTTGGGGGTGAGCTTAAATAAAAAAAAGAGGATGCTTTTTGTTAATTATCTTGCTGATATAAGCCCGCAGTGCGACTGCTATGGCCATGCCGATCAGTCAATAGTTCCTAATATCGGAATTCTGGCATCGATTGACCCTGTTGCAATTGATCAGGCATCTGTTGATCTCGTCAATGCACAATACGGCAATATAAACTCGGCATTGAAGACAAATCATGAACCTTTTAAAGATAAATTTCGTGGTATTTATCCTGCTGTTGACTGGGAGGTTCAACTCAATTATGCCGAGCAACTGCGTATTGGAAAGAGAAGCTATAAACTTATACCTGTGTCCTGATGAACTATCGACACAGCATGGAGATAAAGGACAATAATGAGTGAGCAGACAGGCAGAGTTCTGGTAATTGATGATAATGCGGTCATAAAAAGATTGGCAACAATGCTGCTTACCAAAAAAGGCCATTCTGTCGAAACCGCCTCCAATGGCCCGGAAGGCATTGCCTCTGCTAAATCTTTTATGCCGCATGTAATACTTCTGGATGTGATGATGCCAGAAATAGACGGCTATGAGGTCTGTCGCTGGTTAAAGGCGGATGACCATACAAAAGACATCCCAATAATTATGGTGACAAGCAGAGCCGAGATTGTTGATAAGGTAAAAGGGCTTGAGCTCGGCGCCGCAGACTATGTGCAAAAACCCTTCGACCATGAAGAGCTGCAGGCACGCGTCTCGACTCAGATAAAAATGAAGTTTCTCTGGGATGAGCTGCAGGAAAAAAATAAATTGCTCGAGGAGCTGGTAAAAAAAGACGGGCTCACCGATTTGTATAATCACCGGTATTTCCATGACCGAATAGTCGAGGAGTTTAATCGGAGTAAAAGGTACGGGTTATCGATGAGCTGCGTGTTCATGGATATCGATTTTTTTAAAAAAATCAATGACACCTATGGGCATCAGGCGGGCGATCAAATACTAAAAAAACTAGCTGAAATAATTTTAGCCAACATACGTGATGTGGATACAGCGGCTCGCTATGGAGGCGAGGAGTTTGCGCTGATTTTGCCGCATACGACAAGTGAAAATGCTGCGAAATTCGCTGATCGGCTGCGGCGCAGTGTTGATGAAACCGATTTTCAGTTTGAAGGCAGCAGCATAAAGGTAACCGTGAGCCTCGGTGTCGCCTCTCTGCCCGGCAATGATCCGAAAACACACACAGATATAATACGCTTTGCCGATGATGCCCTGTATGCCGCAAAAAACGCCGGAAGAAACAGGGTTGAGCGATACCGCAATTGATACGGACACAGTTAGGAAAATCATTCCTTCAAATCAAGCAGCTTCGCAAATTCTTCTTCGCTGAGAACCGTAACGCCAAGCTTTCTTGCTTTTTCAAGCTTGGAGCCGGCATCCTCACCAGCTACGACATAATCGGTTTTTGCTGAAACGCTTGATGATGCTTTTCCTCCCCGCAGTCGCACCATTTCTTCAGCCTGAGGTCTGCTATACTGCTGCAGGGAGCCTGTAAAAACAAAATTTTTACCATTTAATGATGACTGCAGCAAAGGTGGTTGTTCTGGCTGCAACACAACACCTGCTGCCTTTAATTTTTGAAAAATACTACAATTTGTTTCGCTTTTGAAAAAATTTTTAATACTAGCTGAAACTTCTGAACCTATCTCTGGTATTGTTGAAATTTGCTCGTGGGTAGCCAGAGAAAGGGATTCAACACTTCCAAAATGAGCAGCCAAGAGCTGTGCAGTATGTTCACCAACGTGACGTATACCAACGGCAAAAAGCACCTTCGCAAGCCCGGCCCTTTTGCTTTTTTCCAATGCTTTTAGTATGTTTTCAGCTGATTTTTCAGCCATACGGTCGAGGCTGAGCCAATCCTCTAACGATAGCGTATAAAGATCTGCAACAGTGCGTACCATCTGCCTAGCAACAAGTTGATCGACCAATTTATCACCTAAGCCATCAATGTTCATGGCTCTTCGCGAAGCAAAATGAGTAAGAGAACCCTTTAAAATCGCGGGACATTCAGGATTAATACATCGATATGCCGACTCAGCGTTAGATATGGGAATTTCATTATGGCATTCCGGGCACCTGTCAGGAATGTTGAATTTATTCTCCACACCAGACCGCTTAGAAATTATTGCTTTAACAACTTCAGGGATTACGTCGCCTGCACGCTGTACAAAAACAGTATCGCCAATACGTAAATCCTTACGATCAATTTCATCCTGGTTGTGAAGTGTCGCCCGTTGAATCTCAACACCTGCTAAGCGTACAGGTTCAAGAACAGCAACTGGAGTAATCACACCAGTGCGTCCAACTTGAGTAATAATATCTTTTATTGTTGTCATTGCCTGAAGAGGTTTAAATTTAAATGCAATAGCCCAACGTGGACTTCGGGAAACCTTACCTAAACGTTCCTGTAGTTCAAAATTATTGACTTTAATAACAGCTCCATCAATATCATAGGCCAAGTCGTCACGTTGTGATTCAAGACTTTTACAAACTGCCAAGACTTCATTTATGTTGTTGCAAACTCTAATTAAAGGATTTACTTTTAGTCCTAACTGCTTCAGTTTCTCTAAGAGATCAACTTGTGACAGCGGATTAAATCCATCAATCATACCAATACTATAAAAACAAATATCCAGTCGTCGTTGGGCAGTAATTTTTGGATCGAGTTGCCTTACGGAGCCCGCAGCAGAATTTCTTGGATTAGCAAAAAGCTGTTCGCCATTTTCAGCACGTTGTCGATTTAGCTCCTCAAATTCTTTTTTTTCCATAAACACCTCGCCCCGCACCTCTAAAAGGGAGGGGAAGGGTAAGGAATTGGAAATAAGAACAAGTGGTATTGTTTTTATAGTTTTAAGATTAGCTGTGATGTCTTCACCAGTAGTTCCATCACCGCGTGTTGAACCAACGACAAATTTCCCAAATTCATAGACAAGCTCAACAGCAAGTCCATCCAATTTTGGTTCGACAACATATTCTATCTTATTAATTATTTTGTTATTATTAAAAATGTCATTAAAATTGCTGAGACTCGTAACAGGGTTGTTAAAAACCTCTTTAATAATGTCGCCAGATTGGAATTTGTCTTGTTCAGCGGCTGAATCACGTTTTACATCAATAATAAAAACATTTTTGCTAGAGTTAAGGTTGGAGGATACTTCTTTTATCGTCAAACCATATTTTTCTATATCTAAGCCAGTAGGTCCCCAAAATTCACTTAGACATTTAGCTATGATTGATATATTTTTGTTATTGCGGAATACTATGATTTTTCTAAGTGCCTCTTGAACACGCCTATCGAAATCGAGTAATTCAGCCTCATTCATTGCATTAGAAAGGCTGAGCATAGGAATGCTGTGTTTAACCTCTGCAAAATCGTTCGATGGTGCAGCGCCCACACGCTGAGTTGGAGAGTCTTGCGTAATTAACTCGGGGGATTTTTTTTCGAGTAATTCAAGTTCGCGCAGAAGTGCATCGTACTCGCTATCGCTAATTTCTGGATTATCCAGTACATAATAGCGATTATTATGATAATTCAAAAGGTTGCGAAGTTCATCTATACGTTTTTGATCGCTCATAGTTACTTGTAAATTAAGTAGTGAACTGGGTTAAATTAAATTTACGATACTCATACTACAATCTTATGTTAAATGTGAAAACGATTCAAGAAGGTTTCATAAAAATTAAATAATTCCCTACATAAGCGTAAAAGGGATTTTACATGGAAAAAATACACTTTCTTGTTCAAGGGTCTGCTCCATCTCCATATTCAGTTACGTTCACTAAAACAAAAAATAGCCTTAACGCTATTTGCTCGTGTCCCGCTGGAAAAGTAGGCCAATATTGCAAACATAGACTCAGAATACTCAATGGAGAAACAGAAGGTATTGTAAGTGGGAACGAAGTTGAAGTTTCGATTGTTACCTCTTGGTTGGTAGGAACTGATGTTGAAAATGCACTAAAAATTTTTCATGAAATGGAAGAACAACTTGAATTAGCCAAACGAAACTTTACTATCAGTAAAAAACGTCTTACACACGCACTTATGGGTTGATGTGTATGCTTACAGGGTTGGTATTATGGATGAAAATCAAGTAAACAATAATTATTTTTATGGGTTTACATGGGCAATCCCAAAAGCTTTTGCTATTCCCCTAAATGAATGCCGGTTTGAAGAAGGTGATCTGCTTTATGATAATAAACTAGCATACGAGCAACCATGGAGTATGGCTATTAAACAGATGAAATATAGTATTCAAATACAATTACCCATGCGTGGGACTGTATCTAAAATGGATAAAGATAAAGATTCCGTTTTTACTGATAACTGGCATCAGAGCGTAACTTTCGAACTAAACGATTATCAATCAAATCTTACAAAAATTATAAAAACAACCCAGGGTAGGCTTTACACATTGTTATGGAAAGGTGATTTCTCTGTTCTTGATGAAACACATGCAGACCCACCAACGCCCTCACTCTCAAAAGCTGTCATAAAACAGCTCTCCCACACCGTACCATCCTTTAAAAATCAAATATCGCGATTAATGAACGCCCCTAATTTGTTTATAATGCCATTTGATTTATCAAATGATCTGCTCAAATCCAAAGAAATTAAAATAGAAAATGCATTATCAGAACAATTTGCAATAAAAAAAATTTATTTAACTCCTGAAGAGGCTGGATTAAAGGCTCAAAATGGATTCGCACCTACACTGTTGTTATTATGCATTGCGATTGATTCTCCATCACCATCAAACATGAAAGAAATACTTAAGAGTGCTCTTTATTCTCCTTCAAAAGATAAAAAATCAATTACAGAGCGGTTTCGACTGGAGGCGCATGGATATTTTGTATCTTTACAGTAAATAAGATTGATCGAGCAGATTCTAAAGGTAAAAGACGCCCCTATCATAAGCTTCTCTTAACTTTGTATTTTAAGCGCCAAACTTTGCAAGCCGGTCTGCATTGGCAAGAGCAACCTGCATTAGATACACCGATTCCATGCGACCAAGCCCCCCTGCGATACAGTGCAGTTCATCAAAATTAGAGACAGCATCCTTCCTGCAGCATGTAGAATTAAGCAGCACAGGAACAGGGTGCCAACTATGGCTTTTGAGAAGGGCAGGGGTGGAGTGATCTCCTGTTACCACGAGAACATCAGGGCTGAGATTTAAAAGCTGTGGGATGCAACTATCAACTTCTTCGATCACTTTAACTTTTGCATCAAAATTACCGTCTTCGCCACGGGAATCTGTTGGCTTGATATGCAGAAAAAAGAAGTCATACTTTGCAAAATTTTCTTCGAGAGCTTTAAATTCGTCCTTAATGCCGGTGATGCCCTCAAGAACATCCATGCCCAGAAGCCGCGCTATGCCCTTATACATGGGATACGTGGCGATAGCCAGCGACTTCAGTTTAAATCTATCAAGCATGGAGGGAAATCGACGGTACTTGGCAAATCCGCGAAGTAGCAGCATGTTGGCCTGTTTTTCATCAGAAAGAATTCCGCTTGCCTGTTCAAGAAAATCAGCGACAATCGAAACTGTCGGCTGTGAGTCGCTGTTGACTGCGCTGGGCACGAGGGGTGATTCGCCGGTTTTCTGCGGATCGGTATCTTCTAGATCGCCGAACAGTCCCTTGCCGCGGAAGGCCACTACAGCGCGGTGCTCCTTTACTGGGCGGATAAGAATGTCAGATAGCTGTGCATGCTTGCGTATGTTCTTCTGAAGTTTGTCACAAATACGTATATTTTCTTCGGTTGCCAGTCGACCTGCACGTCGATCAGTTATTTTCCCATTGGCGTCGATGGTGCAAAAGTTGATACGCGCCACCACATCATCATCAGTAAAAGGAAAGTTAATGCCTGCAGCCTCGAGGACGCCACGACCGATATTAAATTCAACCGGATCATAGCCGAAAAGACCTAAGTGCGCAGGGCCGCTGCCCGGTGTGATGCCTGGCGATATAGGATCCAGGAGCCCGCATATGGATTTGCCGGCTAGAGCGTCAAGGTTCGGTTTTCGTGCTACCTGTAATTCAGTACCGCCCTTGTCAGTAAGTTCAACCCCACCGAGCCCATCCATAATTAAAAATATTATTTTTGATGATCCCGAATTAACGAGTTCTTCAAATATTCGATTTTTCATAAAATACCCTTATTAACCTCAATTTAATTTAAAAAGGGGGCTTCCTGCGCCGCGGTGAATTGCAACGCACAAGTCCCCCGCGGCGTATTTGCACCAGTTTTCGAATATTTCAAAATTATAAAAAAATCAGAGAAGCATCCTACTTTCTACCGAGATTGTAAAAAGAGGCCATCTGCAGATACTGTGCTGTTTCACCCAGCATCTCTTCAATTCTCATAAGCTGATTATACTTGGCTATGCGGTCGGTGCGTGAGGCCGAGCCGGTTTTGATTTGGCCGGTGTTGCAGGCAACAACAAGATCGGCAATGGTTGTGTCTTCAGTTTCACCGGACCGGTGTGAAATAACAGCAGTGTAATTCGCTTTTTTAGCCATTTCAATGGCGTCAAGGGTTTCAGTCACAGTGCCGATCTGGTTGAGTTTAATAAGAATGGAATTGGCAATACCTTTCTGTATTCCCTGCAGGAGCAATTTGGTATTCGTAACAAAAAGATCATCTCCGACAATTTGAATTTTTTTTCCGAGGCGCTGCGTCATCTTTTTCCAGCCGGTCCAGTCGTTTTCATCAAGACCATCCTCGATGGAAATAATGGGGTACCGGCCAACCAGGGATTCGTAATAGTCGATCATCTCATCAGATGTTTTCTCAGGTTTTGCTTCTGCTGCCAGAGTATATTTTCCGTCTTTAAAAAATGAGCTGGCAGCCGGATCCAGTGCAAGCATAATTTGTGTTCCGGGTTCATAACCGGCTTTTTCAATCGCCTGCATTATGCACTGCAGTGCTTCTTCATTAGACTTGAGATCAGGTGCAAAACCGCCCTCATCACCAACAGACGTGTTAAGCTTGCGTGCTTTAAGTACATTTTTAAGATTATGGAACACCTCAGCGCCCATACGGATCGCTTCCGCAAAGCAGCTTGCCCCAACGGGCATGATCATAAATTCCTGAATATCAACATTATTATCAGCATGTGCTCCGCCGTTTAAGATATTCATCATGGGAACAGGCAGCACTTTAGCATTTGCTCCGCCTAGGTAGCGGTAAAGCGGAATATTCAGCTCCAAAGCCGCTGCCTTGGCAACTGCCATGGAAACACCCAGAATTGCATTAGCTCCGAGATTCTTTTTTGTATCGGTGGCATCAAGCTCAATCATTGTCTTGTCTATTGAAACCTGGTCAAGAGCTTCCATTCCGAGCAGTTCAGGCTGAATTTTCTCATTTACGTTTTTGACCGCCTGCATGACACCCTTGCCCAAGTAGCGGCTTTTATCATTATCACGGAGTTCTAATGCTTCACGTTCTCCGGTTGAGGCTCCTGACGGCACTGCAGCTCTGCCGATGACTCCCGATTCGAGTACAAGGTCAACTTCAACGGTAGGGTTTCCCCGAGAATCAAGAATTTCGCGTGCATGAATATGCTCTATCCTGCTCATAGCATCTCCTTTGGTGAATAAGTTTGTATGTCGGTATTAGAACAACCCGCAAAGTGGTCAATTTCCTTTTATTAAGAACAAACAGGGCCTCATACTTAGTAACTTTCAATATTTCGAAAAATTTGTTTCGTAACCATTAGCGATAGATCAGCTATTTAATGCGAAAGGTAGCCGTCATAACTTGAAATAAAGTCGCCTGTTTTGATTCCGTTACTGGCAGCAGAGTTATTGTTTTTCCTCCTGTTACGAATGATACTGACACCCTCTGATTTTATTGATCAGGGATGCAAAGACAGATAATGATATAGCTAAAAAAAACCCAACACGCATATGATCACCTGAGAATAGAAGGGCAGGGTAGGTGCTAGAAAAATGCATGCTATTTAAAGCTTAGCAGCAATAAAAAAATTTCATGTACAGATCCTAACTGCCTACAAAATGAACACCGCAGCGGCAACGACCGTAGTATAGCCTTTCTGTCCGACAATTGCAGACTGGGTTATTTCAGTAGATCTGTATATCTTGTTGCTAATTCGGTACACTTCTTTTTTTTCGTCCCAGCTTTTATCTTCATCGAATTCTATGCCCAGTGTCGTTGCAAGCATGGCAGCAGCCATATCTTCGGCATAGTCGCCCGCCTGCTTTTCAGTAATGCCGAATGCATGGAATTCCGAAAGATATCCGTATCCTGTTTTGTCAGCGGGTATAGCGCATCCTACGGATGACACTATCAGCCGATGGGGCTCATTGCTTGTGCATTTGCTGATAACGGTAAAATTAATTGCCCCGGGATCTAGCTTTGTTAGCCCGAGTGTTTTTGAAATTATTTTACATCCCGGAGGCAAAATACTGGAAACGGGTACAAGATTTTGTTTCTCAATACCGGCATCACGCAGCGCAAGCTCAAAAGACCGCAGTTCATCTTTATGAGTTCCGGCACCTTTAGTGAAAAAAACTTCTCGTGGCACTAGAAAATTTTTCAATGATGAAACTCCTTCTGTTTAACTGGTGAACTTTTAACCGGTTCTGCACATCAGATCCAACGGTACACGTCGATGTGCAGTAATGCATGCTAACTCTCTCGATGATCAACAACACGAACGGCCTTACCAGGAACGCGAGGCAGAGTTCCTTCAGGCATAAAATTGAATTTATCAACATGGAAACCAAGCATATCATAGATTTCCATATCAATTTTTTCTGCAACAGTAGAGTTTACTTCCTTGTGTGTTTCGATCATCACTGTTATGACATCTCGTCCTTTTGGCTTTTCCAGAACGATTTGATAATGACTGGCAAGTTCATCATGCTGCAGCAATATGCTTTCCAGTTGTGTGGGGTAAAAGTTAACACCTTTTATCTTGAGCATGTCATCATTGCGGCCTTTAATTCGTTTAACACGCAACGATGTTCTGCCACAGTCGCATTTTACGCGTGAAATGACTGTTGTGATGTCCCGAGTTCGGTATCGTATAAGTGGCAGGCCTTCCCGATTAAGCGTAGTCACGATCATTTCGCCCTCCTGCCCATCTGGAACGGGATATCCTGTATCAGGATCTATGATTTCCACAAGGTAATCATCCTCCCAGACATGTATTCCTTTATGCGCTTTGCAATCGATTCCGAGGCCGACCCCTCCGGTTTCAGTCATGCCTATTATGTCAAATGTTTCAATGCCCATCCTGTCTTCTATGCGCCTGCGAACTTCATCACTCCAAACCTCAGCGCCCAAAATACCCACCCTGAGCTTTGTTTCACGGAAGTTAAATCCCTCCTTTTCTGCAACTTCTATGAGACGAAGGGGATAGGACGCTATTGCAGTCAGGGCGGTAACGCCGAAGTCCTTGAGAAACTTAAGCTGTAAGAGTGAGCGGCCTGCTCCAATGGGGATGATCATTGCCCCCAAGGCTTCAGCGCCATAATGAAAACCAAATCCGCCGTTGAACAAGCCAAAAGAAGGTGTGATTTGAATAACATCGCTTGATGAAAGGCCGGCAGATGCATAACAGCGCGCCATGATAGAACCCCACTGTTGCAAATCCATGCGGGTCATGGGGTTGATTATCGGCGTTCCCGTTGTTCCCGAACTCATATGCATACGCATAAAGCTTGTTTTATCTGCACAGGCATACTTGAAAGGATAGCCATCTCGAAGATCATCCTTTGTCATAAAGGGAAATTTTCTGATATCTTCGAGAGATCGGACATCATTTGCTGCCAAACGGTTTAGTTTATTAAAATAAAATGGATTTGTTTTTTCGATTTGCCTGAGTGTTCCTTTAAGGCGCTCAAGCTGTAGTGCTTGCAGGGCAGATTGCTCCATCTGCTCAAACTGAGGCTGAAACATGGCTTGGGTTCTCCTGCTGGTATTTATGTTGTAGCTGTCTGATATCCTTCAGTCAAAGCCCGAAGATTTATCTCACACGCTTTAGAAGGACTTATTTTTTGAAGTACTTTATAGATATGCGCATACTGAAAAGGGAAATCAGCGTGTGCGCTTGCAAAGCCCAGCAGCACCAAATTAGTAACCATTGGAGAGCCGAGTCTACGTGCAATTTTTTCGGCATGAATGACGTTATGTCTGCGGATTGATGAGTTTATATAAATTTGCGCATTTTTTTTCATGAGATGCATATTGAACGGTACTTCATTTTCGTTTACCGCTAGCATCACATCACCCTCCCCTGAAGCGATCAGGGGGGATTCGTAGTTGCCGATGCGAATATAGGAAGAGACAGACCCTCCCCGCATAGCCATGCCGTGCGTCTCAGAAGATATGACATTGCCACCCATCATGATGGCTGATTCATCGAGTAACCTGGTAAGGAATAGAATTCCCTGTCCACCACGGCCGCAGACTACAATTTGGATATCAAGCAGTTTTTGCTTGCTCATAGCATTATTCTTCTACCTGTATGGCATGCACCGGGCAGACATGCACGCACACTCCGCAACCACTGCAAAGCACTTGGTTGATAAAAACTTTTCCGTTTTCATGCACAAGGGCAGGGCACTCGAAGTTAGTTATACAGTATCGGCAGCCAGTACACTGTTCACTCACCGTTACAGTAATGGTTTTCTGAGGCTTTGATCCGACAAGGCATGGATGCTGCGAGATGATTACAGCGATACCGCCGTCTTGTGTTCTTGTGTAAATATCAGCATCTTTAAGTGCGGATACAATTTGCAGAACATCATAGGAATCAATGTTTTTAATATATGTTACACCGCAACCCTCAAGCAGTTTCTCAAGTTGAATGCCGCTGGTTGAGGTACCGTCAGCGCGAACACCAGTTGCAGCTGTTGGTTGATTGCCGGTCATTGCCGTAGTGCTGTTGTCAAGAATGACAAGTATAAACCGCGCACCGTTGTAGACTGCATTAATAAGCCCGGTTATGCCGGAGTGAATAAAGGTTGAGTCGCCAATGGTAGCGACTATGGGCTTGGCTTCACTGCCAGTCGACTTAAAAGAGTGATAAAAACCTGCGGCCTGATTGATTGAAGCACCCATGCACAGACAGGTATCCACTGCCCCAAGATTAATTCCCAGAGTATAACAACCGATATCTCCGGGATAAATCGCTTTCGGCAGAGCTTTTTTAATAGCAAAATACGTGGCTCGGTGCGGGCAACCCGGACACAATGACGGTCGCTGGCCGCCAGCTTTTGCCGGTTTGAAAGACTTTACTGGTAGATTGAGAAATTTACTTACAACGGGATTGATAATGTCGGGCGTAATTTCGCCTTCATTAGGAACATGGCCGGTAAGCCTGCCAATGACATTGCGGCGGTCATGTAACTGAATTTCAATTACAGGATATGTCTCTTCAATGATAAGAATTTTTTCAAACTTTTTGGTTATTGATTTTAGAAAACTATCTGGAAGAGGATACGGCATTGGAATTTTGCACAGCGCCACCTTGTCAAGCAGCTGGTATTTAGTAAGAACATCAAGCACATATGAGTAGGCGACGCCTGATGAAATTATGCAGTTATTTTGAGTTCTTTTACTGATTTTATAAAAAAACGGTTGATATATTTTTTCAGACGCTATTAAAGACAACTTGTTATTAAGATCCTTGTGGAGTGTATAACGAAATTTAGGAGTTGCAGCCCAGCGTGTAGGGTCTTTTGAAAATGTAGCCTTACGCTTGTTTTTTAAAAGTTTTCCAGGAACAACATTTTGACGTGCGTGGCAGACTCGAGTTGTTGGACGCAGCATTACGGGGATTGCATATTTTTCGGAAAGCTCATAAGCAGCTGCAATCATGTCGTGAGCTTCACGTGGTGAGCATGGATCTAGAACCGGAATTTTTGCAAGCATTGCAATAAAGCGGCTGTCCTGTTCAGTTTGAGAGCTGTGCGGTCCGGGATCATCAGCTGACACCAGAAGGAATCCGCCGACAACACCTGTATATGCTGAGCTCATAAGAGAATCAAGCGCAACATTGAGCCCAACCTGCTTCATAGAGACAGCAGATCTGCAACCAGAATAGCTATTTGCAAGGGCAACTTCAAAAGCTGATTTTTCGTTAACCGACCACTCAACATGCAATTTTATGTCATAGGCATCTCTGTACTGAGCAATGGACGTAAGAATTTCGGAAGCAGGTGTACCTGGATATGAAGAAGCCAGATTGCACCCGTTTTCAATGATGCCGAGGGCAATTGCTTCGTTTCCCATTAAGAGAATTTGATTTTTTAATTTTTGAGTCATAATGATCAGTCAGAACAATAGAACACAATTTTTTTAATCAGTAAATGGGCTTTTTTATAATACAAATAATGTGAATAATCAATAGATTTAACATCATAATGATCAATTTATCTGCATTATTGATATGATTTTTTACTCACTTTTGACTTACACAAGGGGAAAGAAGAATTTCAAAAAAATACAGCTGGTGTTAAACATTTGTTATGCGCAAAATGACACATTAAGCGTCTGATAATAAATATTATGTAAACCAAACTATACTAATGCCAACATGGCTTCTGGAATTAATTTTAGATCCAGAACATTGTCCACTGCTCCAAGCTGAATAGCTTCTTTCGGCATGCCGAAAACGACACATGACTTCTCATCCTGTGCAATGGTCGCTGCACCTGCCTTCTTCATTTTTAGCAATCCTTCTGCGCCGTCTGAACCCATTCCGGTTAATAATATGCCTACAGCATTGCTACCAGCGTATCTGGCAACAGAATTAAACAAAACTTCAACCGATGGCCGCTGTCGCTTAACAAGGGGTCCGGTTTTGACCTCTACATAATAGTTCGCGCCGGAGCGACGTACTATCATATGCTGATTGCCTGGCGCTATGAGCGCCCTGCTTGGAATAACACGGTCGCCATCCACAGCTTCCTTAACGTCAATTTTCGATATGTCATTCAGGCGATCGGCAAAGCTTTTCGTGAATTTTTCCGGCATATGCTGAACTATCACGATTCCGGGTGCATACGCAGGCATTGAGGTGAGAATATATTCAAGTGCCTGCGTCCCCCCTGTTGATGCGCCTATGGCATACACTTTATTGGTAGTCCTGGTCAGCGAGAGTTTAGCAGGTTCTTTCGGTGTTTTGCTCAACATATTTTGCATTGTGTGCACATTTACACATGCAGCCGCTTTTATCTTATCAATCAGGCTTAGAGACATGTCGCCGACACTGTATGAGGGACCCGGTTTACACATGACATCAACAGCCCCTTCGTTCAATGCTTCAAGGGCAAGATCGCTGCCCCTTTTTGTCAATGATGAAACGACGATAACTGGCAGAGGATAATGTTTCATCAGCTTTCGTAAAAACGTTACTCCGTCCATGCGGGGCATTTCTATGTCAAGCGTAACAACGTCTGGCTCCAGCCTGACTATCATATCTCGTGCCACGTAGGGATCAGGTGCTGTGCCAATAATTTCAAGCTCAGGATCCATGGATAGTTCCTTGCTGAAAATATTTCGCACAACGGCTGAATCATCAACAATTAAGACTTTAATCGGCATTGAAATCATTCATCAAAATGAACATTAACGAGAACGGGACTTTCTTCAATGGCAAAAGCGATCGTGTCTTGCTGATCGAGGATATCCATCCATTGTTTTCTGCTGATGGCTGCAATTTCAGGTGGATGCAGATCAAATGTCGCAATATCAGTGAAAAGCGCAGGCAGCATTCTACCGCACAGCGTATTGAGCAATTCTTTGAGGGCGTCTTCTGCTATATCTCCATCAATGTGATTATTTTCATCCATACCCAATATATTGTATACAAGCACAGGAGTTAACTGCCTTGGAACAATTATGTCGACAGCACCTCCATGATGCCCTGAAAATATCATAGTAGCTTTTATAAAGTCATTATCCGAGCTTTCAACATCATTTTTATCAAGCTCATCACCAAACATGAAAGCAAGTTGTTCGAATATGTCAAAACATATTTTTTTGACTATTGCATAATAATCAGCCCGCATCATAATCCCCCATGACTTCTCTGACTACATTTCGTAAAATTTCAGGAGTTATGGGTTTACGTATAAAAGCCCGAACCCCTTTTTTAAAAAGTTCTTCAATACGTGTTTTGCTTCCCTCTGTTGAACAAATCAAAACAGGTGTTTTTTGAAGCAATTTCTCCTGCGCCATCATGTCAAGCATTTCAATACCATTCATGACCGGCATATTAAGATCAGCAAACACCAGGTCAACCCAGTGCTCTCTCATTGCGGTAAGCCCTTCAAGACCGTTTGAAGCCTCAAATATATCGCCTACCGGTATGCCTGAAATTTCAAGGGTTTTTTTGATGACAGATCGAATTATCTTTGAATCATCAACTATAAGTATATTAAAAGCCATGCTACATGCCTCCAAATGAGTCAGTAATTCCTTTTAATGGTGTATTTTCTAAAGTTACTGACATATATGATGCCTACCGTGCCAGGAAATTTTTGGCATATTGACATCTTTAAAGCTCTTTCTCCTTCCCATCCGACTTGATAATGACTCTGCCTGTTGCCACAGACACGGAAACTGTTCGAGATTGATCACCACCGATATCCTCTTTATCGATCAGGATATTGTTTTTCCACAGAAGCTTTCTCAGGATGGTAAAATTGCGCTCACCGATCTTAAAAAAACCTTTTTCGTCAAGCATGGAAGAACATCCGACAGCCTTAACGATCATTCGTTTTTTTTCAGCCCCCCTGATGTAAGCTTCATTAAAAAGCAGCTGGACACCGGTGTCGACGAACATATAGGGTGATAACTTTGCCTTGAGCGGGTCTATTTTTGAAAGCGGTAGCATACTGTGCAGAAGTCCGGCTACCTGAGCAACCGGATCATAGATAATCACCCCAAGGCATGAACCTAAGGAATAAGTAATCAGCACATCATCAACTGCGCTGGAAACCTTCATGTCAGAAATACCCACAACAATCGAATTCACGCGTATGGCCAGAGCTCAGGTTATTGTTTTTGATAAATGGATGGTTCCAAACATTTCAGTTCGGTTGTTATGGATGTAAGCCCTTCTGCATGACCCGTCAATAAATAACCAGACGGATTAAGGAGTCGATAAATTTCGTTGACAAGCCGTGTGCGTACACTGTTGTCAAAATAAATCATCACGTTGCGGCAGAAAACCAAATCAAGCCGGCCGGTCATTGGAAACGGGGGTTTGGACAGATTGAGTCGACGAAACACGATCATATTTTTTAGCAAATCGTTGGCTTCATAGACGATATCATTATTATGCTTATGGCGAATGAAAAAACGTCTTTTGAGCAAATCGGGTACGCTATCAAGTACCGAACTTGAGTACACACCTTTCTGTGCTCGAGAAAGTGCGCTTGTTGATATGTCAGTCGCCAAAATTCGCATGTCAAGATTGTGTCCACTGGCTGCTTCAAGCAGTGTCATCGCTATGGAGTATGGCTCTTCTCCCGTTGATGCGGCAGCTGACCATATGCGAATTTTATTTTTCCCTTTCGTGATCCATTTTGCGACAATCAATGCAAGGAACTTAAAGTGGGAAGCTTCCCGGAAAAAACTGGTAACATTTGTCGAGATGACATCAAGAAAGTGTGTTATTTCGTTTCCGCTTTCCTCCTGCAGTAAGAAATGCAGGTACTGCTGATGGGTTTCGAGCCCCAGAACTCGCATTCTTTTTGAAATGCGTGCAGAGACCATGGCCTCCTTCGTTTCATTGAGCGCAATGCCGCTGTTGGCATAAACAATTTCTCGAAATTTGTTAAACGTTTGGTGATCCATGCCTTCTTTCTATTGATTGGCCAATGGTTCCTCAGCCGAAACTTTAGGCAGTGATAAAATTTCTCCTGTCGTTAGAACCTCTTCTATATTGAGAAGAATTTTGACGCCGCCCTTTGTTTTTGCGATGCCCTGAATAAAATCAGTAGTTACAGAAGATCCGAATATTGGAGTTTCCTCGATATCCTCCGTGTCGATGTCAAGCACTTCAGACACACTGTCAACAATGATGCCCATCAATAGAGAATTGTTCTCAAACTGCATATCAACAACGATTATGCAGGTTTGTTCCGTGTCATCAATTGTTACCATTCCAAACTTGTTGCGCAGGTCGATAACAGGGATTACTTTGCCGCGCAAGTTAATAACGCCACGAATAAATTCAGGGGTTCGGGGCACTCGTGTTATATCCATAATGCCGATTATTTCTCGAACTTTCAGTATTTCCAATCCGTATTGTTCTCCGCCGAGATTGAAGGTGAGATATTTTTCTGATCTGCTGGTCTTGCCGCTTTTACCATCCGGTATGCTGTTCGTCATGATGCGTACCCCATTTTATGGTTAGTGTCTTGGTTATTGCGTATTTATATTCACCGTGCGTTGAATAAAGCGCTGAGTCTGATTCCAGGAAATAAAATATCAGTAACTGGCTTGCTGCCTGCAACATGCATCAGAGATTTGGATAGCACCCAGTGCCTGCGTCTCTGTTAAAAGATGCATTACTTATCTGCTTTCGACAATGCCAGACAGCGCAAGCTTGACAATGCCGGCAACATCAATAATTATGCCCACACGGCCATCTGAAAGTATTGACCCCCCAGAGACGCCCTGTAACCCCTTCATTGACGCGCCCATACTCTTGATCACAATTGATTGCTGCCCAAGCAGTTCATCAACAAGTATGCCTGCCATTTTGCCGCTGTCTTCAACGACTATAACAATTCCTTCCTCAGGATCCTGTCTGGAATTTTCTATTCTAAAAAGTTTTGCAAGGCGAAATAAAGGAATAATTTTATCTCGAATTGTTATCATTTCGCCCCGGTTGACAAGTACTGTTATGCTTTCATGCTCGGGCCTTACTGCTTCGACAATAGACAGAGTTGGTATGATATAGCGCTCAGAGCCGATACGTACGATCATCCCGTCTATTATTGCAAGCGTGAGCGGGAGCCGCAAGCTGAAGGTAGTGCCGATTCCGGCCTCTGATATGATATCGACATTGCCACGCAGGTCATCAATTGCCCGTTTAACGACATCCATCCCTACGCCGCGACCCGAAACGTCGGTTACTTTATGAGCTGTGGAAAAACCAGGCAGAAAAATAAAGTTGAAAAGCTCCCGATCGCTCAGCACCTGCCCATCACGTATAAGCCCGCGCTCTTTTGCTTTTTCAAGAATGGCCTGTTTATCAAGGCCATTGCCATCATCCTTTATTTCTATATTGATATTGCCGCCCTTATGAAATGCATTCAGTTCAATTTTACCGAGAGCGTTTTTGCCGTCTGCAAGACGCAGGGCAGATGACGATTCAATACCATGATCAACAGAATTTCGGACAAGATGTATAAGTGGATCACCGATACGGTCAACGACACTTTTATCAAGCATCGCGTCCTCTCCCGAGGAAATGAATTCAATTTTTTTCCCGCTTTTTTTTGCAAGATCACGAACAACGCGAGCCATTTTTTGAAAAGTTGCTTTCACAGGTATCATACGCAGTGACATGGCAAGCTGCTGCAATTCACGGGTGATTTTATCCATCTGAGAAATATTGCGAAGCAGTCCAGATGAAGTAATAGTAGACAAACCGGAATCCTGCTTGATCATGGACTCGATAATCACCATCTCCCCTATGGCGTCAATCAACCTGTCAAGTTTCTCAGAGTCAACCTTAATAGATTCACGCATTTTAACAGATTGCTGTATAACCGTATTCATATTGGCATCAGCTGCATGTTCCTGTTGATCAATACTTTCGGAAGTAAGGTTTAAAAAAGAGTCATCAAGTTCTTCCGGTATGCGTGTATTGATTTCGTGTTGCAGCTCGTTTGGCTGTGATTGGGACGAAAGCTGTCGAATGAGCTGACCTGCCCCCATCGACAACACCTGCTGTCTGCCTGAAGCAACTGACTGGAGACGATTAATAAGCGGCTCGAGGGTTGGGGATGATGGATATGATGCCGAACCTGCTGCGATGGCGTCATGAATTGTTAGTACAAGCCTTTTCATTTCATCGACGGCTTCAAAAAAGATGTCAATCCTGCCGCCAGACAGCTGCAATTCACCTTTACGTGCCCGATCAAGAAGATTTTCAGTTATATGTGCAAGCTTTGAGATTTCATCAAGGGCTAAAAACCCCGCAGCGCCTTTTATGGTATGGAAGACTCTGAAAACAGCGTTTAAATTCTCCTTGTCTTCCGGGTCATTTTCAAGCACAAGTAGCCTGTGGTCGATTGTATCTAGATGCTCCTGAACTTCAGAAACAAAGTCTGAGAGCAAATCGATATCCATATGGACAATCAGCAATGTTGTTTGAGCTGCTTCCTTAGCAATAACTGATTCTTCAATTTGATAAAAGCCTTTTTTATCAGGTAATTGACCGCTTTGTAATGTCGACTTCTTGTCTGACACATGGTCTGGGTTAACCACATATTCCACATCCTTCTGCGAGGGCTTAACGGGTGATCGGCCGGGCTGATTATCCTGCGCGTACATGAAAAATTGCAGCGAACCTGGAACGTCGGGCAGCATACGCGTTGTTTTCAAACAATCATAGGCATATTTAAGCCAATCTTTTACCAGCAAAAGTTTATCAATAGGGAGCTCTGAGACCTCAGAGTCAAGCATGTCCTCAACACCGTGGCACAGAAGTGCAACATTTGTGAGCTCAAATACCGCTGACTCGCTTTTCATCGTGTGAAAAATGCGACGCACATCGTCGAGCACATCCTTATCGAATTTTTTTTCCAGTGAAAGAATATCTCCTTCAGCTTTTTCCAGAACAGAATTTTGTTCATTTAAAAAATCAATGAACATGTTCTCCTCCAGATTTGGATGAAGCATGAAATGTTGAAGTGTGTTGTCAGAGGACTGCTCATATACAGGAAAATGCGCAGCTTTTTCTATAGGCTGCAGTGGTTTTTTTGGAGCATCATTGATAGAAGTACTACGTTGAGGATTGTTTGCAGTATCAATTTTAGAAAATAGTTCTTTGGGAAACTGTATTTTTACAGGATCGCTTCCGGGACGAGTCAGTTGCTGAAGACACGATACAGTAGCGTTTAGAACATTCAAAAGTATTTTCCGATCGACAGACTCATCAAGAATTGCATCTTTTATAAGTTCAATAGCCGCCTCAACAGGTTGCACTGCGATAGTACAGCCGCAATCAGCAACAATCTGCAGGAGAGTCTGGAAGCATGTATACAGCCTGCCTAAATCTTGCAGATTGTTGAGATCAGCTGTAATGAGTTCTTCAGCGACAGCGTCTATCTCTTTGGTAAATTTTTCAGTCGTCATGGATTATTTCCGAAACAATAATCATTCAGATATTTAATACTGTTTCACAATTCAAGGAAAAATTTTTTCGATTTTATTTTGAAGCACTTCTGGCGTAAAAGGTTTGACAATATAATCATTAACACCTGCCTGTGCGGCCTGAACGACGTTTTCCTTTTCTGCCTCCGCAGTAATTATTAATACTGGTATATTTTTAAAATTATTTTCGGTGCGTATTTTTTTTAAAAGATCAATCCCCGTCATTTTGGGCATATTCCAGTCGGTAATAACAAAGTCAAACTGGCCATCATTAAGTTTTTCCAAGGCTACGTCACCATCCTCGGCTTCCTCAACATTGTTGAATCCCAGCTGTCGTAAATAATTTCGTATGATGCGTCGCATGGTTTGAAAATCGTCAACAACAAGTATTTTCATATTCGTATTTGCGGGCATGGTATCTACTCCTTTACAAAAATTATTTTTTGTCAAAACTTATAAAAGTACCTAGTGTTTGGACAACCGTAAGTATTTTTTAATTACATTTTATAATTATTGTTGTTTATATTTCAAGTAAAAACAGGCTGATTTCCACATACGCAATTATTGGCAGGCAGAAGTATTAATAATTGCGATTAATAGCTTTGCTACCAGTCGGTTTTATTTATATACTATTTTAAAGAAAAATAAAACAACTTCATACCATCTTAATTAATCACCGAAAAAAAAGCACGTAATCCTCCGGAATGAGTGCGGCGACATGTCTTGTTTTTTTTGAATTTTTTTATCTTCTGCCCGGTAGATATTATATTTACTGGTGATTGCGATTTACGCATCGGTATTGCTTGTTTTACATAATATGCCGCTTGCATTCATTGTGCATATGCTTTATGCTTTTTAAATATACTTTTATTTATATATCTCCAGTATGCTTCAAATTTTTGGTCATAAATAGCCCTACCGTGAGCATTGTGCAGAATAAATTTCAAAATTTTTTCAGGTTATAGAGTGATGCAGGAACGGTTTTTCATCAAAACATTCGGTTGCCAGATGAATGAGTATGAATCATTGCGTATAAGCAAGCTGCTTGAAAATTTTGGTTTTGCTGCTGCACAAACAAGTGATGATGCTTCAATAGTAATAATAAACACCTGTACTGTTCGGCAAAAAGCAGAGGATAAAGTATATAGTGAGCTGGGCAGAATAAAAATAAATAAACTCCATCATCCAGATATTTTAATTGGTGTTGGAGGTTGCCTAGCCCAGCAGGAAGGTGAAAAGCTTCTTAAAAAATACCGTTATATTGATTTTGTTTTTGGCACCAGGGCTCTGCCTCGTTTGATCAACCTTATACAAAAGGCTCGAAAAAAAATCAGGATTGCCGATATTGACATGGAGGATTACTGCCAGTTTTATGCTGAACATCAGTATAAAACTGACCCTGGACAGATAACCGCATATGTTACGATTATGCAGGGTTGTGACAACTTTTGCTCATACTGCATCGTTCCCCACGTGCGGGGCAGGGAGTGTAGCAGATACCCTGATGAGATTTTTGACGAAGTGCAAGGCCTGGTGAAAGACGGCGTTCGTGAGATCACTCTGCTTGGCCAGAATGTCAATTCCTACGGAAAAAAACTTATTCCGGAGACAACATTCGCAGATTTATTAATTCGACTCGATACAATCGAAGGCCTTGAGCGCATTCGATTTACAACTTCACATCCCAAAGACTTATCACCTGAGCTGATACAAGCCTTCGGAAACATTCAGAAACTTTGCGAACATATTCACCTTCCCATGCAATCAGGGTCTGACCGAATATTGCAGCATATGAACAGGCGGTACACAAGGCAAATATACCTGGATAAGATAAAGCATCTTCGCGAATCCGCACCAAATATTAGCATAACATCGGACATTATTGTAGGCTATCCGGGCGAAACAGATAAAGAATTTAATGAAACAGCATTAACGATTGATGAAATTCAGTTTGATGATCTTTTTATTTTTTATTATACTGACCGAAAAGGAACAAAGGCGGCAGAAATGCCAGACAATATCCCCTACCCTGTAAAAATTGATCGTCTTAAAAAACTCAATGAGCTACAACGTATCATCAGCCAGAAGAAAAACACCGCCTATGTCGGTAAAACTGTCGAAGTGCTTTTTGAGGAACAAAGCAAAAAGGGAACCGAATGCATAGCCGGCCGAACAAGAACCTGTAAAGTAGTTAACTGCAGAGGGCCGGAAATGATGATTGGAAAAAGTAGAATAGTACTTATTGAAAAAGCAAATATACATTCATTGACTGGAAAACTTCTTTAAAGGGAACGTGCATGATAGACCTTCATACGCATACGCTTTTTAGTGATGGAGAGCTTCTACCTTCAGAGCTTGTTCGACGGGCTGAAGTTATCGGCTATACGGCAATTGCCCTAACCGATCACGCAGATATATCGAACCTTGATTTCACCATCCCACGGATCATTGAAGCCTGCTCTAAAATTAATGAAAAAAAAGGCATTATCGCTTTGCCCGGCATCGAGTTAACACATGTTCATCCTGATGATATTGGTGAACTTGCCCGTAAAGCACGCTCCATGGGGGCACGTATCATCGTCGTACATGGTGAAACCCTCGTTGAGCCCGTCATGCCCGGCACAAACAGAAAAGCTCTGGAATCCGATATCGACATACTGGCACACCCAGGTCTTATCTCCGATGATGACGTCGAGCTTGCATCTCGCAAAGGCATTTGCCTTGAAATTTCCGCAAGAAAGGGGCACAGTCTTTCAAACGGACATGTTGCAAAGACCGCTCTCAAATATGGTGCGCGTCTCATATTAAATACAGATACACATGCCCCTGATGATCTTATTACTCTGGAAAGAGCGAAAATGACTGCTCAGGGGGCGGGTCTCAGCGAAGATGATTTCAGCAGGATGCTCGATACCAGCAGAGTGCTGGTCAAAAAAGCAAGGGGAGTGTAGTGGCCCCAGTTTACCTGATCGACAGGTTGTAGCCAAAAGCATGTAATATTAGAATCAGCAAGCCTATCGCGATACGGTACCAGCCAAACACCCGGAATCCGTGTTTTGTAAGATCTGCAATAAGCTTTTAATTGCAAACATCGCCACAACATAAGCCACAGCATTGCCTAGCAGCAATATTCCGATAGTCTCGCTCGTGATAGTTTGATAGATTTTTATAAGCTTGTAGGCCGAAGCTGCAAACATGGTAGGCACAGCAAGAAAAAAAGAAAACTCGGCAGCGGTGGCCCTGTTGAGCCTCTGCGACATGCCACCGATCATAGTAGCAGCCGTCCGTGAGACCGTCTAGAATCACGGCAATGCACTGAAAAAAACCGATAATCAAGGCCTTTTTGC
>Ga0209777_10000641_pt1 | contig 55585 bp, 65 predicted proteins | sample FrelakmetHBP12HB_FD_187147 | JGI IMG/M metagenome (GOLD analysis project Ga0209777, IMG submission 187147) | Freshwater lake sediment microbial communities from the University of Notre Dame, USA, for methane emissions studies -HBP12 HB (SPAdes)... | ecosystem: Environmental > Aquatic >...
ATGGATACCCCCCAGCTGCCGGATAGGCCCTCTCAGCTATCGGGTAGGCCGGAACGGAAAAAAGATACTTTTCTTACTGCAGGAATACTTTTTTCTCTTGACAAGTGCCTTTTAATGGGTGACCCCATTTGTCTTCCTCCGGGTCATTGGGTTACTTGAGCCATTGCGTTAAGAACCCAATAAACACAAGTAACTCAATGAACTCAAATAACAACTCAAGAGGCGCAATCTCTGGGGACTATTAATCCTTTATCAAGATAACAAATCCTGCTTGCTCAAAATGGCTGTCGGTAGTAAATGCCTCCGTAATCCCTGTTTGTCTCATGACCACAAAGCTTGCACAATCTGTCAAGCTCCACTCCTTGTCTGGGCGCCCGGTATAAAGCATCCAGGCTTCATTGTAAATCCGTTTGTCAATCTCTACAACCTGGATGCTCTTCGTCGCCCGTATGGAATTGATCAGTTTGACAGCGGCTGATCTAAAAGGAATCTTGCTTAATGCGTTTGCCACTTCGAGAACAACATAATCTGTCAGGACAAGCTGCGCCTGAAGCCTCAGAAGGTCATCCCTTATCTCTTTGGCCTTCTGGTGAGCCTCGTCCGACTTATTTACCAGCGCCAACCATGCAGCGGTATCAACAAATATCCCCTGTTTCATCTCTTGGGGACACCGTAGAGATAATGATCATGCTGGCTCGCCAGATCGGGAATGCCTGTTTCGATCGCAATCGCGTCGACCTCGACAAGGGCGTTGGTCCTTTTCGCACCGGCCTTTCTCCTGTGTGACATGACGGTTTCCCCCTTGATGACGCGAATTAGCCTGAGCACCTTCTCCTGAGTCTCCGGAGGTAAATCTTCTATCTCTTTCGCCAATTCTTCTCGGATCGTCATAACCTCCTCCTGATGAGAGGTTAACACAACCTGCGGAAAATGTCCAAAGCAGACACTTGGGTTACTCGGAGCCTCCCTCCGGGGAAAGACCGCAAGATCTGGCTCTCGCAGAGCACGCAGAGGACTCAGAGTAGAATCGTTGGTGTGAGTTTTTGAAAAAGTCAAAAACTCACGCCAAGACTTCTGCACAATTCAGATCCTCTCTCTGCGGGCTCTGCGAGAGACAATCCTCTTTAGGCCCTTTCGTAAGTTTCTTAAATAACTAAACTACGTCCCCAAATGCCTTCCCGTCCCCAAAGTCGTTCCAGTGCCTTTTAATGGGTGACCCCAGAGACTCTTTCCCATGCCAAGACCTGATACCGAAATCCGCCCCAAGGTGTCCCTGGCTTGACTTCTTTTGATATAGCTATTATAATGGCTATATCAAACCTATAAGGAAAGAAGGCATGAGATGCGATTTGCCAATACCGTAGAGCTCAAGAACAAAACGAACGCAATTCTCAGGGAGGTCATGAAGGGAAAACCTGTCATCATTACCTACCGAGGTAGACCGGCTGCTTCTCTCACGCCTCTGCGTGAGGAAGATCTGGAAGACTTCGTATTAGAGAACAGTCCGAGAGTCCGAAAGATGATTGCAGAAGCGGAAAAAGATATCCAAAGTGGAAAGCTCATATCCCTTGATGAATATCTGGCGAACTTAGATGAATAAGTTTCAAGTGATCTTGACGGCTCATGCGGTCAGTGACCTTAAAGAACTACCGCAAGATTATCGTAATCAGCTTCATCAGGATTTGAAAATCCTCCCCTTAAACCCTTTCCCCCATGGAACAACGATTAAACGACTAAAGGGATTTCGTCCTCCCGTTTATCGGCTTCGGTCCGGCGATTACAGGGTTTTATACTCTATCGGGGGAAGTGAATTAATGGTCCTGAGAGTCATTGACAGAAAGACACTTGGGAGAGAAATCAAACGACTGAGGCAGTTTCTTTAAATATGGCCGCTCGGCTTTTCCAGGTCTTCTTCTCCGTGGTCTCTGCGTCTCTGTGGTCAGAAATGACGGTTTTCGGGTTCGTTGGGTTCACAACCCAAGTAACCCAATAACCCAAGTAACCCTCTTAACCCTTTATTGACCTCCTCCGTGACCTCTGTGCCCCCGTGGTGAACATGGCAGTTATTGAGTTTATTGCGTTCGTTGGGTTTTTTGTGTTCAAAGGCAAGTAACTCAAGTAACCCAATAACCCAAGTAACCCTCTTAACCCTTTATTGACCTCCTCCGTGTCCTCCTCGACCTCTGCGAGAGACGCCCCTCTTTCTCCTGGCTTCCTGGCTTCCTTATAGTGAAATACTAAACAATGTCCCCGAAGGGTTCCCCCGACCTTACACGCCTGACCCCACAAGCCTTCTTCCTGATGCTATCTTCCCTCTTGAAATCGCCGATTCGACGTATTAGAATGGGGCCAGAAGGAGGTTTGAATTATGGGCTATATTCTTGAAGCCGTCTACGAAAATGGAGTCTTTAAGCCCCTTGAGCCTCCAAAACTGCCTGAGCATCAGAGGGTAACGATAACGATTCAGCTCCCGCCAGTGGAAAACCCGCATGAAGAATTGGAATCGTGGCGCCAGGTATACGCGGGGCTTTCTGATTCGGATATCCTCGAAATTGAATCCATCGTTCTCGACCGCAGTCACTTTATGGCTCAGGAGACCTGATCATGCCACCGCTGGGCTTGCTCGATACGGATATCTTGTCGGAGATTATGAAGGGAAAAAACCCCTCCGTTAAACAACATGCCACGGAGTATCTGAGATCCTATGGCCGATTCCGCTTCTCCGTCATCACCCGATACGAAATTATGCGCGGGCTAAAGGCGAAACAGGCTGTCCGGCAGCTCGCAGTTTTTGAAGACAGGTGCAACAGAAGTTTTCTATACCCTCTAACGGATGAAATTGTTGTTCAAGCCGCGGACATATATGCTTATCTTCATCAAAGGGGATTGCTGATCAGTGATGCCGATATCCTGATCGCATCGACCGCCATGGTGCATGATCTCACTCTGATCACGGGAAATGCAGATCATTTCTCCCGTATCCCCAATCTGCTCTGCAATAGCTGGAAATTGCCCTGATTAGCCAGCATCGCATATCCGGGCATTCCAGAAATAGCCTGGTCAATCAGATTTGGGCTTCACCGAATACCAATTCCTCGAAGGGAGACGCCTTCTATCCCTTCCTATGCCAAGGCTTCGGCAATCAAGCATTCGGGCTCTCCCTATCCTCTCTTGCCTACCCCCTCCACTCTATATCCTACACCCTTCACCCTTTCTTCTAAGGACTCTTTCATTCACTACACTCCACCGGTCTTGACCGGCGCTTTCACTACGTCCCAGGAAGGTTCCCGAATGCCTGCCTTGATCCCCCAAAGCCTTCCCCTAAACGCCGGCCCCGGAGTGTCTTCCCAGGCTTGACCCTAAAGTGCCTCCCTGGGGTTGCATAATCTGGTTCGAAAGTGATAAAATGGTTATCGAAGGGAGGGAAGAATATGCCGGTAAACTACAAGGACAGGCTCTTGAAGGAAATCAACGAATTCCCTGAAGAAGCCATTCCCAAGCTTTATCGAGTCCTTCATGTGTTGAGAACTGAATTGATGCAGAAGGAAAATAAGTCCTGTGCCCGTCGATCGCTCAAAGGAATCTGGAAAGGAAGTCAAATTGACGACGACCTATTTCGCCAGGCCAGAAAATCCTTTTTCCCCTATGAAGCCAAATAGGACATGATCATGGACTATGTGAGCGATACCCATTCCATCGTATGGTATTTTACAGAAGACCCGCGCCTGAGCGAGGCCGCGATCAAGGCTTTCGATGGAACAATGACGGAGGGAGTTATCATCGTCCCTTCTGTCGTTTTGGCCGAAATCATGTTTATTTCCAGAAAAGGAAGAATCACTCTCACTTTTGAGGAGTCCCTGCGGAAAATTGAGGAATGTGAGAACATTCAGATCGCTTCACTGGATGTCGAGATCCTCAGAATAGCGGATAAGATACAGGTTGACATGGAAATGCACGACAGGCTTATCGTAGCCACCGCCCTCCATTTTGGAGCGACCTTAATCACAAGAGACCGCCTCATAAGAGATGCGCAAGTATGTCCCACCCTTTGGTGATGTTGAATGTTAATTGTTGCGCCTTTCCATTTGATCAAATAAGTAACCAACCCCACCCTACACCCTTTCTTCTAAGGACTCTTCCATTCACTACACTCCACCGGTCTTGACCGGCGCTTTCACTACGTCCCCAATGTGCTCTCCTAAGTCCTTCCATGTTGAATGTTGAGACCCCACAAGCCTTTCCTATGCGGCGTAAGGAACAAGTTCAAGCTTGTAGAGTGTCTTTATCGGAAATTTCTTGGCCGCATCAAGTATTTCGATTGCAACAAGCTCATTCCGAACCGTGGTATGCAGGATAACCCCCTCTGCGATCTCGACCGCCCCATCAGGCTTGTTTGAGGATAGCTGAATATATGCGGCGTCGACTGACTTGTCGTATTTCACCTTCATAGGTTACCTCCAGTGTTTTTTCTTCAGCGGGTAAGCCGTAATGATCGTGATGTCCTCGCCTGACTGTTCATACACGACCTTCAGAGGATACCCGGAAAACCTGTTTGGATGGGTCCTAAGTGCCACGGCCCTGTTTCCTTCAATGACCGTCTGATCGGGAGATCTGATTGTAAGCAATATGTCCCGCAATTCAATCTTATACAGCCTAATGTTGTTCCTGGCATGGCGCGAGAGCTTCATCACACGTTCCGCCCTTATTGGATCATCCAATCATTGTACCATAGAATCATAATGATCAACAGGTGCAGGTCAAACGGGGAATATCTCTCAAACAAAGTGAGCCAGGGGCTTGCCGAGTTATTTACTTATTTAAGGACGTCCCCCAGGTCCGTGTACCCCTTTTTTCCAGTTTGACCCTGTATTTTCAGCCAGTTAGCTTGGTCCGACCCCAATCAGCCAGCGCCCCTGCGCCCTCTGCGAGAGACAATCCTCTTCAAGCCCTTTCGTAAGTTTCTTAAATAACTAAACTACGTTCCCGAAGTCCTCGATGAGGCGTTAGGCATGAGGCGTTAGGCGCAAGGCACAAGGGATTTGATTCGGCACTCAACACTATTTTGCCTATAGCCTACCCCCTACACCGTTTCCTTTCTCTGCGCCCTCTGCGAGAGACGCCCCTCTTTCTCCTGGCTTCCTGGCTTCCTTATAGTGAAATAATAAACTGCGTTCCCGAAGTGGTTTCTCCTAAATTCCAGGGCGGAAACTTCCCGAATGAGATTGGAATCCTGACTCAGAAATGGAGTCGACGAATCCATCAACAAGGGCTTGACTCTGCTGGCCTCCCACAGGGGGGCGGGAATAAAAGACCAGGGCCATCATTGAAGTTGACTTAAAAAGTAAGTCAGCTGGTCTGAACGTTAGGAAAGCCTCCTTGATTCTTCAACACTTCGAAGAAAAAAGCATCGATCCAGTGGCTCCGGTGTCGATACTGATCCCGCAGGCGTTCCTCAAAATCCCGCCCCCGAAGATCCGGACGGCTTGTTTTTCCGGTATCAAAAATACCTTTCTAAGCCCTTCAATCCGTCCTTATTCCTAACTTTTGCAAATACTTTCATCCCCTTAGCTTGGTTTAACCCCAGCCAGCCCCAGCCAGCGCAGCGTTAAATACTGTAAAAAAAACGAACGTTATTTAATTATTGATTTGGCTGACCAACCCATTGAGCTTATTACTTATTTTTATCCATTGCCCATACCCTTTTCAAAAATGTCGGATATGTTTACGCTTTCCTTCTACTTGGCTCAAATTTGAGTCAATCAAGTAAGATCTGAAATCTATAATATAATCATATAGTTAGGTCTGATTAACTTCGACAAGCCTAAATGGCACATTTTTTGCTTGACAATTCAAAAGGAGTTCTTATAGGGAGGAAGAAAAATGAAAACTTGCAGACTGATCCTTTTCGTTACTCTCCTTTCAGTTTTCACTTTTTCACATGAAGCTTCTTCCTACATAATCACCAGCTATAACATCCCCCCGGGTAGACCGGCCTGGAACGGAGGTCCTTTTTTGATTGATGGTTCTATTGTGACGTATTGTCTCGAAGTAAGTGAGCATCTCACCTTTGGGGTAAACTATTTTGGAACCATCGACGATTACGCAATTAAAGGTGGAAATTTGACAAATCATGGTGCTCCAGAGCCAAGCGTCGCTAATCGAGACTACCTGAATCCGTGGAGTGAGTGGTTGTATGCTTATTATCTCTCTGACTCATTAACGTCTCAGGCTAAAATGATGGGACTTCAACAGGCAATCTGGTATATCGAGGGGGAGATAAGTTCTCTTCCAGCAGGATGGGCGACGACCTATTATGGCATTGTGCAAGTGCAAAATCCAACCGCTGATATTCCCTGGATCCATGTGCTTAATTTGTATTCCTACGACAGTAACGGAAAACTCGTTGACAATCAATCTGTAATCATCACCCCCGAACCGGGCACTATCTTGCTTCTGGGGGCTGGGCTTTTAGGATTGGGCATTGTGGTCCGACGACGCAAAAGATAGCTCCAACTCATTAACTCTGAAAATCGAGAACGGGCCGCCTTTGAGCGGCCTTTTTTATTTGACCTGTGCCTTGCACTCTACATCTAAACCCCTTCCCTGATTCCCGTGCGATATTCAACTGCTCCAGGAACACATGCCTTACCATTCCTCCCGAGAAGAGGTCCACGCAATCGGGCTCTCTCGAGGCGCCAGGCGCAAGGTCTTAGGCGTTAAGCATGAGGCGTTAGGGGTTAGGGGTTAGGGGTTGCTTTGTTTGCCGAAAGTTGCCCGCGAGGGCTGAAGCTTTTTGATTTGTCGGCCTTCTCCCGGTTTCCTTCACCGGGATTTTCGATCTGACAAATCATACTCTGTGGTGAATGTTCTTGAGGTGTTTTTGCTGAACCTTGAGCCTTGAACCTTTAACCTCCTCCCCTCTGTGCCTCCGTGGTGAACCGATCCCTTCTCGCTCTGCGATCTCTGCGAGAGACAATCCTCTTTAGGCCCTTTCGTAAGTTTCTTAAATAACTAAACTACGTCCCCGAATGCCTTCCCAAAAGGGTTCACCTGCTGTCAAGGATTGACGACAAGGAGAGTGAGGTCCTGGAAGTACTTTCTGTAAAACCCTCTATCCCGCGTAAGAAATCGGTCTGCTTTCATGAAAGCATGCGCACCAATGAGGAAGTCCGTTATGATTCGCTCTTTCTTCCCTCCGGCCTTCCTGTAAAGGTCCCATTTCTCCCCGGCAAGATAGGCGATATCCGAATTGATTGCGGATAAAGTAACATTGATTCGCGCCAGCGTACTGTTCAAAAGCGTCCTGTTATTGAATTGCGGCACAAGCTCCGCATAAACAACATCGCAAATCACCAGGGCCCCTTCGTCGTATGCCTGCCTCAGTAATGCTGCCGAGCTATCGGCGTACTTCTTATCCGGAAGAAAAACGTCAAGTAAAATGTTCGTATCGACTGCCGTGATCATCTGCCGCGAACCCGTTCAATGTATTCATCCGTATTAGAGGGGTGCTTCAAAATCCCTAAGACGGAGTCGACAGGGTGCTCCCCGAGACTTCGCTTACGAATGACGAGCCCGTCGCTCGTCGGTTTCAACTCAACTTCCACGTCTCCGTTCAATCCAAAGCGTTCCCGCATGAATTTCGGTATGGTAATTTGGCCGCGTTCGGATATTCTCATACTTTCTTCCTCCGAATTTCATATTTCTATGATTTTACCTCAGGCGGACCCACAAATCAACATCCCCGCCCCCCTACATGGCTCGCGAATCATCAGTCCTCCCTCCGTTTCCTCGCTGCCTCTGTGGTGAACCGATCCCTTCTCGCTCTGCGATCTCTGCGGCCTCTGCGAGAGACAATCCTCTTTAGGCCCTTTCGTAAGTTTCTTAAATAATAAACTACGTCCCCGAATGCCTTCCCCAGGATCTCGTCGGGATCTAAAGCGGTGGGCATGTTCGATGGGTTGACTTAAAAATTAAGTCAGCCCTGAGCGCCGCTTGGCGACGTCGAACGGGTCAGCAAGTCCGAAGGTCGCAAAAGCTTCATTTCCTCTCGGATCTCAAGGCCCTTCTTCCTCAGGCTTCACGGATCGGGATGAGATCGGCACCTGACTCAAAAAGTAAGTCAGCGATGACAACCGAAGGGAGGCGCCTTTTATCCAATCGGGCTCTCTCTCGATTGGATAAAACCAATCCGCCTTTCTCTGCGATCTCTGTGCCTCCGTGGTGAACATGAGAGTTATTGAGTTTATTGAGTTCGTTGAGTTTCTTGTGTTAGAACCCAACCAACCCAATAACCCAAGTAACCCTCTTAACACTTTATTGACCTCCTCTGCGGCCTCTGCGAGAGACAATCCTCTTTATGCCCTTTCGTAAGTTTCTTAAATAACTAAACTACGTCCCCGAATGCCTTCCATCAGATTTGGGCTTCACCGAATACCAATTCCTCGAAGGGGGACGCCTTCTATCCCTTCCTATGCCAAGGCTTCGGCAATCAAGCATTCGGGCTCTCCCTATCCTCTCTTGCCTACCCCCTCCACTCTATACCCTACACCCTTCACCCTTTCTTCTAACCCTACAACGATACTTAATGAAATAAATGGTTGACAAATAGGTCTGACTAAGCTACATGTTTATAAAAACATGGGGAGGTGTCAGGCCATGGTTCCAGAAAGCCGCGTGCAGGACGGGAGTTTTCCCATACCCAAGTTGTTGATCGGCAAAGAGGACATCAGTCATTTTATTGAAGAATTCAGAGGCTTTCATGCCCAGTTTGCCGATTGCTTTTCCCGAGAGGAGCCTCGGGAGAATTTCTTTCAGTACATGGCGGGCCAGATGAGCCAACTGGAGAGAAAGTCCATCGAACCGATTGCCGTGAATATGGAGGATGCCAAGGTTCGGGCGATGCAGCATTTCCTCAGCGACGTCGTCTGGGACGAGGACCGGATTATTTCCCGTTATCATGACATGGTGGCGGAAGACCTGGGGGATGCCGAGGGCGTTCTGATTTTTGACGAATCGGGGTTTGTGAAGAAGGGGAACGATTCGGCCGGCGTCGCCCGGCAATACTGCGGGACCATCGGCAAGGTGGAGAACTGTCAGGTTGGGGTCTTTGCGGCCTATGCCTCGCGCCATGGGTACTGTTTCCTGGAGAACCGTCTGTTCATTCCGGCGAAGTGGTTTGGCGACGATTACGCGCAGCGCAGGAATAAATGCAAGTTTCCCGAGGACATCTCCTTTAGGACAAAACCGCAAATGGGGGCGGAGATGTTCGAGGGAATCGTTCGTGAGAAGGTCATTCCCTTCCGGTATGTCGTGGCGGATACGGTTTATGGGGGCAGCCCGGAATTTATAGGTGCTGTGGAAAAGGCGACCGGGGTGATTTATCTGGTTTCTCTGCCTATGGACACGCTCTGTTGGATCCAGGAACCGGCTACCTTGGAGAAGACCTATCGATACGGAGGAGAAGAGAGAAGGAAGCGGATTCTTGCGGAAACACAGCAGAAACCGATCACGTTTGAGAAGTTGGCCAAGGGAACGAACGATTACTTCTGGTATCGCCGTAAGGTCTCCGAGGGAACGAAAGGCCCGGTAACCTATGAGTTTATGAAGAAACGGGTGGTTCTGGCCAAGGACGGAAAGCCCGACCGGAGAGTCTGGCTGATTGTCCGTCGGACCATCGGAAAGGAACCTACATACGCCTACTTCATTTCGAACGCAGGCCGATCCACCCGGTTGAAGACCTTTGTCTGGCTCTCCGGGGTACGCTGGGCCACCGAGCAGTGTTTCGAGGAGGCGAAATCCGACCTGGGAATGGACCATTACGAGATGAGAAAATATCCGGGGTGGCGCCACCATATGATTACCTGTATGCTGGCACACTTCTTCCTCTGGCACATGAGAATCAGATTGGGGGAAAAAAGCACCAGCTATTACGCTATCGCAGCTTAAATTGCTCATAAGCGCCGTGTTGCCGATGAAAATATTCGACGCCTTTGATCTCATTGAGCTTGTCTCATGGATACAGATGAAGAACCATCGGGCTTATCTTGCTCACCGGAAACGGAAACTGGCAACCTTGTCGGTTTCTTCATATGTATCGCTGTAGGGCTAAGGACTCTTTCATTCACTACACTCCACCGGTCTTGACCGGCGCTTTCACTACGTCCCCAAGAGTTTTCCTACGTCCCCCAAGGGGTTCCCCTCTGTCTTTGCTCTCCTAATTAGGTGCGATCCTAAGATTGGACGGTGCCGAAACGCCTACACCTTTATATTCATAAGCACCTTTGGTCCATAGGCTGCGCGTCCCAGAGTTGAAATCCCTAGTGAAAAAGGAACTCAGATTCTCACCCAATATATTATGCTTCAACACAAGTGCGTTAGGATTATAAGATCCGCTTGGCAATGAGACAAAATCATCTGCGTTCCCGTCGGCTTCTCCGGCACCCAGCAAAATGCCTCTGGAACCGTGGGGATAATAGTATTGGTTATTCGCGTGAACCGCTTGTCCAACAGAAAGGCAGGACCCCGAGCCGTCTTGATACAATATGTTGTTTTTCAATATGACTGCTGATGCTGCCATATAGCTTATGATTATCGGCTTCCCATGATTTCCGTAAACAGTGTTATTCATCAAACTGATTGTTGCACCCGTATTATTCTCAGAGATCATTATGGCCTCGGCCCCACCGCCGTAAAGAATGTTGTTATAGATATTGAGCACTGGATTTCCGGTATCACAGGAAGTTATCTTGATATGTCCACCATATTGATTTCCAGGATCACGAATAAGATTTGAATACCAATTACCCGAGGTTGGACCTATAGAGAGTTCTGTTTGGTAGTTACCTTCAGAATGGTTCTCACAATCGCCAGAAGGGTTCGACATTTGGGCCCAACACCGTGACGCATTATAAACCTCATTATGGTGCACTGTTATGTTCGGAGTGCGCCTTGTATAAATTCCATAAAATAAGACGTCATACACGATATTGTACCGGGCAACATGGTTACTCCCTGAATCGTCGTATGCTCCTGTGTCATTTGGAAAGTCAATGCCCATAGGATGGCTATTATAATAGGATGTCTCAGGCATGCCGGGGTAATAACCACATTCTTTCGCCACTGACCATTCAACTATTGCGTTATCCGCTCCATCGCCAATCTTATAACAATGTCCATAATGTCTCTCTGACGTGCAATGGTAAATATGAGCATTGTCCGCATTCATCATATATATCCCTGCATTTCTCCTTACTCCTGTTGAGCTATTTGGGACATTATATACCCACACGTCTACAATATTAACATATCCATCACGGGTACTAAGGTCGTCTCCCATTAAAATCCCTGATGCCTGACCGTTCTGGATTTTCAATCTCTGCAGGGTGACATACGCATTTGTCTGTCCTGTTCCTCGAACAATGTCATTAGTCGGATCGTTGTTTCCGTCGATAATAGGTCTTTCCTGTTTGTAGCCACAGAGCATATATCTATGTGTGTCGTCCGCACCACTCTTGGGGTTTAGATAGCTTTCCCTGTATGTTCCCTCTCTGATGAGGATGGTCTTGTTCCCACTCGTCACTGCCGAAAGCCCATTAGCAATTGTGGTGTAAACCGTTCCCGAACCACCTCCACACGTTCTGTTTTGGGGATTATAGGTCGTAGTTCCATTACTACATCCCGAAGCGTTGTTGTCAACAAAGTAAATCGTTCCCAGGTTATAAGTGACTGTTCCTTCATCATAAATGACCGCATAGGTGGTCACGGTTTCATCGATCGGAAATGGTGTGACGTCAAAAACTCCAGCTCCCTTTCCATATTGGTCAGTCCTTACATTCCAATCGTACTGAAACTCGGCGAAACCCACACTGGATAGAAGGCAAACCATGATGATGTTACAGCAAATTACAAGGCCTACCTTATAAGTATTACCGTTCCTTACCATGGAATACTCCTTTCATAACAAATCCCTTAGCACAGTTTGTTCTCGCCTTATGAACTCTCAACCTAAAATTATCAATATAATCAATTATTTGTCTTGCAACATTCATGCCATTTTACAACTGGCATGACTTTCTTAAATCTGCTCTCAATTTCCCTTTACCTTAGGTTATTAACAAAACGTTAGAAATGAACAGTTTCCACTAGTTGCCCATCTATTTTTGTTCTTCTCACGATATTCACATCATTGCTCTATTCCTTATTTGTTTTAATCATCAATATTCTACAATTTGCAAAAAGTTCTTGCATATGACAAATTGTTTAACTCGTTATTTCTTAAACACAATCTCCTGCGTTTCCATCTCCTTCAAACCCCTTTCTACCACCATCATGCTCTCTAAACGCCAAGCTTTGACCTTCTGGGTAAAGGGCAGCACCGGAGAGGTTGGTGCGGGCTCTTCCCCATTCTGTGGAAATACGGCGCCAAAGTAGTTTCATCCGGGAGAGGTCTTTCGCTGTTTAGCCAGCCATGGCCCGAGCGATCTCTCGAACCCGGGCCACCTTCTTCCACCCCATTATTCCCTTTCGGGCTACGGTGCGATCGGTGTCGGCCAAACACATGCGCGAAATGATCTGTCGATATCCGTGCATCTCGAACCTCCCGTTCCTCAACGGCGTCTCTCCTGGCTCCATTTTTTCCAGGGAGGGTACAGCAAGTTGATGGAAGCTCCGAGACCCTTCTGCTTCGCTAAGTTGTTCCTCTACGGCGATCCCGAGCTGCAGCCTCTAGGATGATCATCGATTGGCTCCATTAGATGATCAACAACACCTCCTATTGGTAATCAAATTCTGCTTGTTGTACCTCAAGCCACGACTGCATTAAATGCCTTCAGCAGAATATTAACGGTTCTTGCAGCCGCCTTGCCGTCCCAAAGCGGAGGAGCAACTGCAATTCTATTGCTATCATAAATCGCGCTCAGGCTCTCACTAAGGATTGCTGCCTTTTTTGTACCCACCACCCTATTTGTGCCGCACTTCACAGTTATTGGTCTTTCCGTATTGTCTCTAATCGTAATACATGGGACTCCGAGTATTGTCGTTTCTTCCTGAACTCCCCCAGAATCCGTAAGAACGAGCTTCGCCTTAGACATAAGGTGAAGAAACTCCAGATAACCAAGAGGGTCTATCAGGTAGATTCCATCTTCCCCAATTTCGGTGTAACTTCCGTTCGTTCTCGGGACAAAATCCTTCACAATACCAAATTCTTCTATACGGTTCATGGTACGCGGGTGACAAGGAAAGACAATAGGTAGATGCTGCGCTATCTCTCTGAGGGCCCCCATGATCTCTATAAAAGATGATTTCTCGTCTACGTTGGACGGTCGGTGCAGTGTGAGAACACCGTAGCTAACGATGTCCCTGTCGAGGTGTGCTGACGGCAAACGTCCATTGATCTTAGCTCCCACAGCTTCCATCTCTTTTTCAGCCAACCCTAACCTCTTTAACACATCGGTTCGCTCGGCTTTCTCTTTGTACTTCAATAAGGTATCTATCATCAGATTCCCAACAAAATAGATTTTATCATTGGCTACACCCTCTTTAATAAGATTCACTACTGCGCTTTCTTCCGTTACAAACAAAAAGTCGGAAATGGCGTCAGTTAGTAATCTATTTACTTCCTCCGGCATTGTTCGGTCGAAGCTGCGAAGTCCCGCTTCAATATGGGCTACTTTAATATTGAGCTTGACCGCCGTAAGGGCACAAGCAATTGTTGAGTTAACATCTCCCACAACTATCACAACATCGGGTTTAGCCTCCAAAAGAGTCTTTTCGAATGCAGTCATAATCTTAGCCGTTTGCTGCGCATGGGTTCCGGAGCCAACTCCCAAGAAAACGTCAGGTTCCGGGATCTCCAGGTCGTCAAAGAACTGCTTTGACATATTGTAATCATAATGCTGTCCCGTATGGACAAGAAATGCTTGCGCCTCTGCATTATACTGCAGCTCCTTTATTAAGGGGGCAACTTTCATAAAATTGGGCCTTGCACCCGCCACAACACAAAGTCTGACCATCGTAGTCCCTCGTCTCCCTATCACAGAGTTTTGTTCGCCATCAAAGACTGTAATCGACAAAAGACATCCCTCCTTATTTCTCCTATCAATATCAGCAGCCCAAAGTAAGCACAGGCCCCTGCAACAATAGATAAAGCAATACCTCTAATCAAGTGATCTCCTGTCAACCTCAATATAATATGCACAACTAAACTCATAAATATAGCTGCAAGCGATGAGTTCAGCAGGGTCCTGAATGGAAACTTCCATACGAAGTACTTCCTTGATACATAAATCATCAGTATCATAAAAACCAAGTATGACACCAGAATATTGTACCCCGCTGCGACGTAGCCATATTTCGGGACAAGTACAAGATTCAGCATAACGTTGATCATCCCTGATAGCATGAGAATGTACATTATCAGATTGGTCTTCTTATAAAACAAAAGGCCCAGTTGAAAGCTCCTCTGCAGCCCAAAAACAAAAACACTCCCAGCCACCATTGGCATAATAACATACCCTCTATGGAAACCGCTCGTTGTCAACATCTTCACCAAGCGGCCAGAAAGCATGATCAGTCCTATCGTTGCAGGCAGCGTTATAATCAAGTAGTATTTTGTCATGTCATGAATAAATGATCTGGTATCCTCAACACCCTTTGTTTCCCAACTTTCCATAACAATGGGCGCGCTCGCAAGCACAATGAGGGACTCAATTAGCCTTACGCTATTATCAGCTATGCTATAACTAATTGAGTACAAACCTACTTCATAGCTGCCCCTGAAATGCCCGATTATATATCTGTCGGATAATGCAAGTGCCCATGCAGCCAAATTCGTCGCAATCAGCGGGAAACCGTATCCCATCATCGCTTTCCCAAGGCTTTTCGAACAGTCTTTGATTCTAAATTGCTTAACACCCAGTTTGAAAAGAATGGGCAGCATTACAACAATACCGATAACACTACCCCACAATAGCCCATCCACACCCAACTTCCAAATTACGACCAGGACTACACCGATCAGTACACATCCAGTTTGACGCCAGACGCTAAAGAAAGAATAGAGCTTTACTCGTCTCGCCACATAAAGCATCGATGACATAGCATTGAATGCCACCCCAAAGCAGAACATAAGCAAACCAACGTTTAGATAATAATACAAATTGTCTTTAAACATGGGTTTGCACACCAATATTATGAAAAACGCCGTAACCGCGATCGCGATCATTGACGATATTGATAATGTAATCACCGTTCCGTTGAACAAACGCCTCAGCTTGGCCTCTCTTTGATACTCTGCATAAAATCTAGTCATTGACGGCCCTATCCAGTCAAAAGCTATTATACTTAGTACGGAGACCGTCGTAATTACAATCACATAATTTCCGTACTCTTTTGGTCCAAATAATCGCGTCATGATAGGGATAAGTATGAAGCCTAAAATCCCGGGAATTACCTTTGACGGGATATATTTAATCAACTCCTTTAGGAAGTCTTTTACCATTTCAACGCGACCCTTACTCTCTATTTCCCTATCACATTAGACTGCCGGCAGTACCAACAGGGAGACTTTTTATGCGCTCTGTTACGAAGTCTTCTGAATGAGAATGTACGTTAATTGATGCTTTTTGTGCGGAGCTAACCCTTTCGGGCGGTACCACCTGGTTACCCACGGTCCACATATCGCCATCCCAGAATTGCCAATATTCCTGCTCCACTATGATCCCCGGATTATGACGAAGCCATTTGCTAAGCTCTGATCGGGAATACGACTCCGTCATATAGGGGGCGCTCTATCCGTAGCTGGAGCCAGCAGCTCATAAACATTCCTCGCGTAAACCTTCTCGTTATAGGGGAATGTCACAATTAGGTGGCCATTCGGATTCGGCAGATTAAACATTCATCGCACAGCGGAGTCTGATTGCTCTATGTGCTCAACAACACTGATAGACGTAATAAGATCGGATTTGTGATTAAGTTTCCAATCTCTAATATCATCATTGATTACGTAGTAGTGTCTATTTGACATCCCAGATGGCCAATAGTCCTTCACATTATCAACCGTTGTAACCATAGCTTTTAAGATAAATAGTTCACAATAATCTGTTATGCTGCTTGAGCTACATTTTTATTCAAACCGAACAGGGACAAAATGTCTCGGGTCGTATCCTTAAAGAAGATGAGAACCTATTCTACCTTTTCGATGAGACGTTGAAACGTCGGAAAATAGTGTAAATGAGTTCCCTCCTTTTATATTTTTGTCCAAGGCTTTTCTATGGGATTGTAATCGCGTGAATACGATGGCACATTATGAACTGTTAAGCAATCCTGTTTTTCGGCAAAGCACTTTTTGGTTTTTGCATTGGCATGATATCTAGTCCCATCTTAGATGAGAATGATATGTTTCCTGGTTTTTGATAATACGTCGCAAATAAATTGGATTTACGATTCGGAGTTAAAACGGGCTTCCTGGCACCTATAGATAAAGTGGCCAGTGAAATAATCCATCAACCCATAAGACCTTATATCCTTTGCGTTTGCGGCAGGTTTTAACGACAAGTTGTTGCCCCCCCCGGACACGGAGTGCCTCAGGGTTCCCTATAGAGGAAAAGAGGCTTCATCTTCCAAGAGGATAAACGCGTTCACTTCTTTGGCTAAAAGCAAGATCTCCGGCCATTGGTCTGCCATCCATTTCTCTCGGGCTATTTCATCCAGAAGATCCGAGAAGACCCGCGCCTTTTGATAGCAGAAGGCGAAATTCTCTACCAGTTGCCTAATATAATGGGCGGAATAAAAGGTGCTATTTTTCTCCCAAATGAGATGCTGGATCATGGGACTTCGCCAACACTTGCTAAGGAAGCCGGCTTCGGTAGGCCCCTAGTCTATGATTTCCAATTCTTTTTCCTCGGTTTTGATCAACTTCGCTGGTCTTCCAGGAGACTTCCCGGTCTTGAGGCCCTGAAGGCCCAGCAATAAAAAGCCCGCTACCACAGGCGAACTGATTCGGCGGAGATTTTAAACAGTTGGCCAATCTGTTCCTTGGCCATTTCATCGGCCAACGCAAGGATCACCAGTATTTTCTTAACCGATTGAATATGCCCTAGGTGTTCTGCTTTTTTCAAATTGGTCAACAAAGCTTCTCTTTGCCAATGGAACAGTTTCAGCCGAAAGTTAAGCATGGAATCATCCTGTGGTAAGGTATATTTTCCCATGCTTATTTGTAGACAGATCACCCAAATGTTCAGGATTTCGTTATTCCCAACTTATAATTATTTTCCAAATTCATATTCTTGCGATCTATACCAGACGACAAATTTATAGTGGTTCTGGAGCAAGTGCCCCACCCGACGACATCGCCAATTAAAAGTAGCCACATAACCGGTTAGTACTTTTCGGATAAAAAAGGCTAAGGGTTGATTTTTGCTTTTCATCACCAAATAGAAGTGGTTAAACATCAACGCCCAGGCATATATTCATCGCCTCGCTTTATCCGTATGCGCCACCAGGCGATCTATAACATCCTGATAGTCGCCAACCTGGATAATAATCCTCCAGCGATCAATCTCCCGGCCGGTGACGTAGTGCAGGACACCCTGGGAGTCTAATCGGCCGAATCACAGCATATCTTGTTTATCTCATAAAAGCTTATCGGACGTTGGGCACTTTCTTCAACAACGTTCCGCTTGAGACGATTCGGGTATTATATCAAAATAGATTCGGTTAACCTGACGCCCAGAGGAACTAGTTGCACACCGGATGCAACCTGCTTTCTTAAAACCGACTTTATTCAATACTTTCTCTGAAGCTATATTGTCCTCCATAATCCATGCATAAATTGAAAACAATCCTATTTCATGAAAAGCAGTGTATATTAATTTGCAAACGGCCTCCGATGTGACTCCTTTACCTGAAAGATTGAGATCGCCGAGTACGTACCAAATCATAGAAGTTTTATCCCCCAAGTCAAGATCCGAAAGGCCAACTAAACCGCTTGGCACGTTGTCATTTTTAAATATGAACAAACGGTTTTTTCTATTGCGAACCGCAATCGCTATCATACTAGGACTTACCTCGCGGTTACGCCACTCAAAAGTCAACCAGCGGTTAGTATCCGGACGGGAAAGCCACTGGGCAACCAATTCGAAATGTTCTGTAGCGAGCTCTTCAATAGTAACCATACTTACCACCTTTCTTCAGACTCATGTGCCTCGAATTCCTCTTTCAGTCTTGCCGGCCAATGACGAATGTCTAAGCCAAACTGACTAAAAATCGCGTAAATCCATCGCTCATAGCCCCATCCAATGCAACCACTGGTGGCAGGACGCCCGCCAATACTTATATTAAATGCTTTACCAAACGTCATAGCATGAAAATTCGAGGAAAAAACACTAATGGACTGTTGCTCGAATGGAATCTGTAACTGAAGCTCCTTTTTGGCCTGTTGTTGGCGCTGAAATGATGCTTTCACAGCAAAATCCTGCGTAAAGAACATATCATTAGCCGTTTCAAAGGTACCGACCAACTCCCAATCTTTAGCCCATTGAATAATTAATTCCTCCGCTATTGCGCGAGATTCAATAACGTAACGAGGATGGCCAACCCAAACAACCTCCCGCATGGTGAATGCCCGCAGCCGACTTAAGGCTCGATGATTTGCACCCTCAAACCGATGACATCCAAGGATCATAGTTGTGCATCTTCCTGGAGGCTCTAATTGCCATCCTTCCATCCCCTCATAGCAATGATAGCAGCACGAGGGGCTTATGGCAAAGTCATTTTCAGCCATTCGACCTTCATTACGAGCAGCCAACCAACCGTGCTCTCGGCAATCATTGGAAAACTTATCGAGGACATCAAGATCCTGCCTAAGATGACTAACAAAGTCGATATGCTCGGGAAATGATGTAAAATGGTTAACACGATCGAGCGTTTCGCAGAGAATCGTTGACGGATAAATCTCAAGTTCTGCCTTAAAATGCAATGCGAATGTCTTGTTCACCTTCGAATTAATAAGGCTCATCAAATGGGCCGCCGGGCCTCGAAGAATAACATGTCCAACCCCCACAGGAGTAACCCATTTACGTTTCAGTAGGCCATCCCAAGCATCAATCACCGGGAGATCCCGTTTTTGTTCAAAATGGATCGCCTTGAGTAAGCCAAAGTCGTGTTTTGAATAGCGTTCGACAAGCTCGGAGATTTTTCGTGAAACATCATCACCACAGGCTCCAGAAGAGATTTCTGCTTCAATCATCTTCTCTTTTTCATTGATTTTATAAGAAAGTATGTCTTCGGAGGCAAAGGTCATAGCATATTCTAATTGGGATATTGTATCCTGATCGACCTCCCTTATAGGAATAATTATTTTGGGCATCTCAAATACCTCCTTCCTTGCGCTTTACCCCAAAATGTGAAATCTCACGAATTGTGTTGAGAGGATATACAACTAAATCTGCTTCCATGATTTTAATGGAAAACGCTTTCTCCACAAATAGGATTAATTCAACGGCGCCAAATGAGTCAATGTAACCATAATTGAACAAATGAACATCGTCATTAAAGTCAGGGTCAGTTTCTGGGACCTTGAAATGCTCTCGGATGAATTTTCGCAACTCTAACATTCCCTCTTCGATTTCCATGTGTTATTTCTCCTTTCAATCTTTATTCGTCGTGATGTTTTTAATTGATATCCCGATTTCCTGCCAAAGGTATTGCGCACTAGCTTTCGATATATTTATATTATAATGGAAGTCGGCCTTCAAGTGTAATGGTTGTTTTTGCGAATGAGCTCTTTCCAAGACATTGCGAACGGTATAGAGTGGTATGGCAATTTTTGCCGCTGCTCCAGTGAGCACACGCATTGGCAAATCTGGATCTAACCTCAGGCCTTTACCTGTTGCCGCCTGTCGGACCGAAGAGAAATCCACTTCGATGGTCAATGGGAGATAAACCACCGATAGAGTCGCTCCATCGATAGCAATAAAGTCCTGAAATTTAGTTAAGCAACTTACTAATTTTCTTATAGATTCTTCTTCATCTAACCTTGCATCATAAATCCGAAAAATAAAAGGTACATCCCTCTCAGGATCTACGCCTATTCCCATATTGCGAAAAGCGTTCCGCAATCGTGGATAAGTTAATGAGTGAGTTTTAATCCAAATTACCCCCATCTCAACTTTGTTCTTAGTTTTGTCATACAGTCGGCCATCCGAGCCAACAACAGCACGATTGAATGAGTCGCACGCGTTTATAACCATCGGTGGCGTAAACAAAATCACATAGTGAGATGCCCTCACATTTTGTTGGTCATGCAGCCACTGTATTAACTCAAGCTGGTTGCGTAGGGCATGACCCCCTACTGATGCGTTTGCACAACGAATTCCTCTCCCAGCCGCAAGTTCGGCCACACCACCTGCAATACTATCTTCAAAATCGACACCATTACCAAATCCCTGCGAATCTCCAATAAAGAGTATGTCAATAGCCTCTCCATTTTTAATTGCATGCTTCCTATCTCTATCACAGCGAAGTCCCAAGTCGTCTGTATGTAAAGAAAAAGAGCCTGATGCATAATTAGCTCTGAGGTCTACATGAGGTGCCGGTTTGTAGCTGCCATTCATAAATTGAATAAACAAACCATTCTCATCTTCGGCTGTTTTATCTCCTTGAAGTCGGAAGACACCCTCAGCAACCAACACTGAAACCGCCCAGGTCAGAACTGCAATAACTAAATATCTAAAAACAACAGATAATTTAGAAGTTGACATAGACAAATTCCGGCAATTTAACGCCTTGTTCTGAAAGGCGGAAAACCACCATCCAGAATATACATAGTAACATTACCCACCATTTTAAAAAGATCCAATACTTGGACTCAGAGACGCGTTTGAAGTTAACTTTCACCATAACCTCCATTCCGAAAATCCACTTAAAAGTCTTAAAATGGTTTGTGAATCAGGCAAAAAGAACATGCATCCAACCGCCACTCGTGCGTTGGTCCAAAACACTCTGAGCCAGTACTTTGGTCCTTTGCGCAGGCTAGGCATCATGGGCCTAACCCCCAACATCGCTTCCGTGAAGAGATTAGCGCCATGCCAGATTCCCCAAAAAATAAAATTAAGCGTTATTCCATGCCAAAGTCCGCATAAAACCATGATGACAAACCCCAACGATGCCGCATGTAAACGTGAACCCCGCATTCCCCCAAAGGGTATGAATACATGGGAGCGAAACCAATCCACTAGAGTAATGTGCCAGTTCCGCCAAAATTCTGAAACGTTTGTAGCTGAAAATGGTCTTCGAAAATTCTCAGGAACACGGATTCCGAGAAGAAGGCCAAACCCTATGGCTATGTCTGAGTAGCCGGCAAAATCATAATAAAAGAAAAGGTATAAGAGAATAATCGTCAAAATAAAGCCGAGTACCGTAGGTTGGGGTGTAGCCAAAAGGTTTTCCACAATTCTATTAAGTATCATGGCAATCACTGCTTTTCTGAAGTATCCGCGGGTAACACGGTATGCAGCACTAAATATTACATGGGCTGAAAGGGGTAAAGGATTTTCTAATTGATGCTGGAAATCCTGATATTTCTGAATAGGACCGCTAGTGATAGAAGGAGGGAATAGAACGTAAAATAAAACCGTCCAAGTGCTGGTCGTGCTCCTTTTAAGAACGATTTGGATGTGTAAATAGTCAATTGCGCGAAAAATAAAGTACGAAAACCCTATTAGTCCTACAATATCTTCTCGCAGCCAAGTTCCACCAAACGCCGGAATCGAGAAATGTCGATATGCTTTGAATAATATAAGCAGGATAACCAATGCTGTTATGCCGACTGGCATTAGGGAATTTGAAATGCTTTTCGGAAGCCAAGTTTTTCCAGTTACGCGGCTCAACCATTCAATAGGTAATATGAAAAGAATAGTGATTCCACATATTGCCAGTAGGCTTTTAGGCGCTGCTATCCCTATAATCAATGCACTACTTAACGCACCAAATACAACATAATGTTTGTGGGGCCAAATAAGTCTTAATAGACCAACGAGACACAAGGCGCCAACGAAAGTTAGGTCTAAGAAACTTGCTGTCATCTTAGCTGTTCCAGTTTACAATAAACGATCCGACCCCAGAGGGGTCGGTATTGGATGACATCTCGAAAGCGATAAAGTGCCTTACCTCCTCAGGAGGTAAGCCTGAGTTCCCCCTAACCCCCCAATTGATATTTTGGTTTTTCCCACTCTTTTTCTTTCGTTTCATATTAACTGTCTTATATCCAAATTGACATAAAACGTGTTATTCCTAAATCAAGGTGATTTATTAATCTTTTGAAAGCAAACACTCGAAATGCCCATTTCATAAGGGTAACATCGTTTCCCTCGCTAAACAACATCTCGCAGAAAGATGCATTTCGAGTGACAACATTAAACCACAACAACCTGAATCGCCGCAAGGAAAACATCTATCAACGGTTGGAAGGTCGTAACTGATAAGATCAACCTGGCTCATGTTTCAAGCCTCCTGTTAATGATCTCTGAAGAAGTCTCGAATCATTCAGTTTAGTTTCTTTCTACTGTATTCCCCTCCACATGAGCGTTCGGCTCTAGCTCAAGCTTTTGAATCATAAACTTATGTTTCCCTCTACTACTTAACGGTATTTCGTCGGGATATTGAAATTCAAGCTCGAGACCATGTTTCACGCAGTCCATCATCCGACATCTAATCTCGCTCTCATCTGCCATGTCATAGCCGTCGTCTTTGACGATCCATATTTCGAGACTGCCCCTTTCCTTCTGTCTCAACTGCATTTTCTTTATCCGGGCCAATGCTGAAAAATGTTGTGCGAATATTAAACCTGTCAAAGAGATGATCCGCCCATCCTTCGTAATAACATAGTCATAACTTCTGCCCACAAGTCTTTCTATTATTCTGTGGTTCCTTCCGCAGGGGCATTTATGCGAAGAAATCATGACATGATCTCCAGTCCGATAACGAATGAGGGGCATTGCATCATTGATAAACCCTGTGGCTACTATTTCTCCAACACCATGATCTTCCGTAACCTCTTCCCCGCGCAAATCAAGTATTTCGGTAATACCATACTCTGGTTGGATGTGAAAAGTTTCCGCCAGCTCGCATTCTCCAGCCAACGCAACCTGTTCAGATTGCCCGTAAAACGAATATACTCTGCATTGAAACACCTCCTCCATTGTTTTTCTTTGAAAAAGATAAAGAGCTTCGGACGAGGCCAATACAGCCTTCAACTTATATGATAAGTTATACTTTTTCATGAAATTGGCTAATATATATGCCGAAGAGGGATGACAATGTAAAAAACTGTAATGACCTTTCCGAATTATTTCAAAGTATTTCAACATGTTTTCATCAGTCATATGATAAGTTGACAGAATTAGTTCTTTATTTTTATGGTTCAACTGCCAATAAACGTTTTTCTTGACATCACTAGCTACTGCCCCCCTCAAAACAATCCTCCAATCTCTGGGTGTATAACATACTCTACGCCAAAGATTGACTACGAAGGCCCATCCAACACGGGTTTGGTCATATGTGCTGTAAAAGTGAAAAGGCTCGCCTGATGTTCCTGCCGTAGTGCCATGAAACAGATGACTTTTGTTGTACTTGTTCGAAAGAAAGTCTTCAACATTATTTCTTATGATCTCCTTAGTAATAATAGGAAATTGCCTTATTGCTTTGAGGTCTCTGATACTATCTGCATCAACTCCCAAATCATGGGCGAGCTTTTTGTAAAAAGGCACAGTCGCAATGGCATGCGTGAGAAGGCGTTTCATTTCCTTTAGTTGGTAATCATGTATTTCATCTGCGAACCATCGGTCAGATTGCTTCAAAAGATTTAGGGTCCTGGCATAATTCTCTCCGAATCGTATTCTGTCCGGCATCAATCCATGAAGAGGATCTAAAACGCCCTTCACTGAAGTCGGACACCAGCTAGAATAAATTGAGCGGATTCTTTCCATATACTCCTCCTCTAATTCCTTCAATTTACTGCAGGAGAGTCTGCTAAACGTGATGTTTCTTCTTCAACCTACTCTTCAAGGATATTCTACTTAGTTGTTCTTGCCTAATATACTTCATTAATTCACGATCTACCACACGTTGTTCGCGGAGAAAGTATGACCTGATGAATCCGACTGCCATTACTGATCCCCTTATTATAAAGGGTTTAACAAACCACAGGCGTACAACCTTCGCAAAGAAGAAAAGTGGATGCATACCCATCAGATAGTTCAGGCGTCCCGATCGCATCATACCACGAATCAGACCGCCTTTCGTCCATGTTTTTACATGATGAATCATCCGAATATTTTCAAAGCTCATGGTCTCCCAGCCAAGCATTCGAGCTTTATAAACATCAACAGCATCCCAGCTTAGGCTATCCATGACACCGCCAATATCACTCCAGCATTGCCTCCTATAGGCCCTTGCCGCCCCTCTCACATGATGCCTATACCCTTTCTCGGGAACGAGCTTCTCACCTTCCTGGTAAAAAACAGTACCACCAGCAATTCCCAACCTGGGATTCTCAGAGAATTCTTTGAAGAGATCCTCAAAATATGTAGAAGAAAATGAAATATCTCCATCGAGTTTAACCAAGAAATCATATTCCTGACCTTTGATCTGCTCGAATCCTTTGTAAAAGGCTTTTATTTCACCTCCCCCAACCAGATCATAATAGCCCCTGTCAGGCAGTCGCATCAACCATATCCAATTCATTTCTTGAGCATACTCTGCAACAATAGCCGGCGTCCTATCAGAAGATCCATCATCCACTATGATCCATTTCATCGGTCTAATTGTCTGAGCGCAGACTGACTTTATTGTCATTTGAATGTTCTTCTCTTCATTTCTGACCGGACTTATAATAACATATTTAGGGCTCTTCTCTTCCATAGCACGATCTCAATTACCTAATATTTCATTAAGATGGTTTGCCATTCTCTTTGCAAGTGCGCTGAACTCGAACTTGCAATATGAGCTCATATCTGGAATTGACTCCTTAATGCCCTGCGTGAATTTCTCATACGCGTCAATGAGGTAATTCTTGATACCTTCCGTATCTTCATGATAGAAGACTCTGCCTATCCCGTTTTCAGTGATGAATTCCCTCGTAGCCCCCCCATTGGCAACGGTCAGTATTGGCTTGCGCGACAAAAGATAGTCGAATACCTTGCCCGATAGCCCGTAGGTAAGCTCCATTTCCTTCGGTACTATTCCTACAATGAGCAAAAGCGTGTCTGCCATCCCCTGATAGGCTAAACTTGCCTTTCTTGAAACGTGCCCGGTCGATCGAACAATATTCCTAAGACGATACTCATCAAGATAATCCTCGATACGTTTACCATCCAGGAACTCTTGGCACGTCCCGACAAATAATACCCGAAGCTTAGATGCGATATCCGGTCTCTCATCGAGCACTCGGCGAAGGGCCTGCAAGAAGTATTTTGGTGTTCTTTCCCCATACAAAATACCAGTATACACAATTGTAAATGTCCCCGGCTCTCGAGGCACCAGTTCTTGTCCGAACTTAGAATCCTCCAGGTCATACCCGTTGTAAATTGTGTCAAATTTAGCGTTCAGAAACTGCTTGTATCTTGTTTGAAAGTCTTTGGTGACGAAAGGGTTGGTACTAACAACCCTGTCAGCATGGACAACAACAAACTTTTCCAACATAGTACTGATTTTCAGCAATTGTCTCTTTTCTTGATTTAACACAAACATCGGGTCGCTTATCCACGCATCCCTAAAATCGACGACTAGCGGTTTCCCCGAGATGGTCTTTATGAGAGCGCCCAGGAGAAGATTCGTAAAGGTTGGACCTGTGGCATATATTGCATCGAATCTGTTTTTCCACATTATCTTGGCACTGGCTAAAATCGCTGCCGGAACCCATAAAACCCTCGAATCCGGAAGTCTGATGAATTGCCCAAAGAATTTATAAAGACCTCCGAGACAGAGGCGCATCAGCCTCTGTGGACCAGGTTTTCCAACCCTTTCCCGACTGGGTCCCCGCGAGGAGTTATCTTTATCTCCAGTAAAGAAATACTCAAATGAAAATGCCCGGTATACTGGAACGCCAGCCCCCACTTCGGCAAGCAAGGAAGCGTCGGTTACGGTATGGTTTCCATCCTTGACCGTCAAAACAACACAATCCCATCCATATTCAGGCAGAAATTTGATGAATTTTAAACACCTCTTAATCCCAGCCCCACCAGCCGGAGGGAAGTCATAATTAACAACAAGAAGAGTTCTCTTTGCTTTCAATATCATCTCTCTGCGACCTTCGAAAACACATAATTCATCTCGACTGGAAGATAGCTTCTTAACATGATAGTTATCACATTAGCTTCGGTCTTTTTTCCATAGCCCCTGGAATACCACCCCTTCACAATCTTCATTTCGGTCGTGTTTAGGTCCTTTTCCATGCGCAAAGCGCTATGTTTATCATTCCATATGACGATTACATTATCGTCCTTTCTCTCGATCTCCAGGCCATCTCCCAAATGGAAATTCCAGACTATGTCGTGTTCGCCTTGTCCCACAACGCGGTCCCTAATATTCCACGTTCTCTTCACTTTGTCAAACCTTATCTCCCTTCGATGAATGACTCCGTGCTCTCTATGCGGCCCAATTTCTATTTCCCCTATGAATGCATCTTCCTCCTTGCTTGATTTCCATGACATCACACTCGTATTGCTATTCTTGTTAAGGGAAAACAGGTCATCTTCTATGATTATATTCTGTTCTTCCCCATCAATCACCAACGTATTGTGGTACCCAGTAGATCTAAATAAGTTTCTCATTTCGGGGTCACGCGAATACGTATAAGTCCCTGGATCGACTAGGTATTTTATACCGTCGGCAAACAATTCGAAGCTCAAGTTGTCGTTATGGCTGTGTGTTCCCTTTCCTCCCGTCCCGAGATCGCCACAATGAACTATTAGATAATCTCTTTCCTTTCTCATGATGAAAACACCAGAATCCCTGTAAGCACTCGAAGATACTTCTTTTGCCTTGCCTATTCCCGGAGGTTTCACGACTCCTCCAAAAACCCATGTTGCATCTTCGCAATAATCACGGCCGGCGTTCCTGAAATCTTCTCTATCAAAGAATTCCCCTCCTAACGCCAGCATATAAAGATGATTGTTAATGTCGCAACGGTTATCTCCGAGAACTAATATTCTGCCTCCATCATTGTCCCCTATTTGAGGTGCCAGGTTGTCAGGCTCAGTATATGCCATTATGAATTCGAACATTTTTTCAAGCCTAGTGATGTAATTGTCCCCAAGAACTCGTCTACCCGCTTCTTTGTATGTAATTAGCTTATCCTTACCTCCCTGCTCAATGTGGACTAGCAACGAGGCGGCATGGAAGAACATCTCCGTTGCGAAACGGTGGTAAGGAATTGAACCTTCAAAACTTGTTCCATCTGCATGAACCTCTGATTGCATTTCGTTGCATAACTCCTCTATGGCGAAAGAACTCCATTTCTGAGACGTATTAAAGACAGGAAAGACTTCACCGATGTAAAGTAGTCCCAACAAATTTGCAACATAATGATTGTTCCTCACATACCCACGATTTTCCAAATTAGCAAATATGTGGGTACCATGCAAAAACATCATATTATAAAACTTAATGCGAAACCCATCAGAGAGGTTACGGGAGTCGACAAAAAAGAAATAGGCCCAAATTAGGTTAACCGCCCTGATTGCCAATTCCATTGAGCATGCCCAATTAATTCCTCGATCATAAGGGTTCTCGTCTATCCATGAATTTACTTCCTTGACAAATTTGTCCGCATACTTTTCATCACCTGTAAAACAGTAGGCTTTTCCTAACACTACTGCGTGATGAAATCTATTTAACTCCCAAGGAAATTTTATATCCGAATCATCTGATAAGCTGACAAAGCCAATAGACTTGTGATACTTTAGAGCCCACTGATGCCCGGATATGTGGTCTCTATGCCAGTTTATATTAGCTCCTAAACTATAGATCTTACCAAACAATCTGATCGTATTATCGCAGACGCCATCTGCTTCTTCAATTGCACAAGCGATAGATCCTGGTGCCAGTTCATTTAAAGAAAGCTTGATCATGTCGCGGAGCTTTTCAAAAAGTATGCAGTTTATGCGGGTTCTTACAATTGAATCACAATCGGCACAATTCTTGTAGATATAATCTTTACCGTTTATACCATAAAGTGAATGTTTACCCAACGCTATTTCAGCAAACACAAACAAATTATCCGCAAACAATAACAGAGCCTTCTTGGCAATCTTTTTTGCTAAACGTATCACGTTACTCTTAAAAAATGAATTCCAAAGTTTTGGGGCTAGTCCCAAACACAACAACACATTTAATCCTGAAGAGAACGCTCTTTGCAATCCCATCTGAAGTTCAATATACCTTCATTGTTGTATGGAGATCAAATGGAAGATATTGGAAAAGACGAGCAATGATCAGAATTATCACGGACCTTTTAAAGGGATTTGAATTAGTGGTTAGTTTTGAAATCCCCCTTAAGTAGTCCACGAAACTATTCATTGACCTTACACGAAAAAATAACCATGGGAATTCAATTAGATCAAAACAAGCAATTGGTTTAATAAATGCAATTTTACCATTGATCGAAACCTCTTATTTGGAAATTATTTAGTTTATCGCAAAGAGATGTCCTTGTCAGGGCAACCTTATCGATTTCTATCCGTGTTTCATTTCTTTAATGAACTACTCATGTGGGATTCAAATATACATCAATTCTATATCCGGTCTTGCTGAGGACCTGAAATTCAAGGTCAGAGTAATCCTCAATTTGTCCCCATGCCTTTACCAAACGCCCATCTTGGATCAGGTTTACTTTTCTAATCCTCCCTACAAAGTAGCTCGGTGGCTTTATGGACACAAAGTGAGGTCTAGTAAGGCTCACCTCGATGTCCCGCCCTAAGAACTGGATCTCATAGCTGAATAGACCTTCCAAAACCTTCTTCTCGTTACTTAGCAATGCCACCAAATCAGGAGTATAATAGTCGATGTATACTTTAGTAGCTTCACCAATGGTTGTGAATTCTATTTTTGGATAATTTATGCTTATCTTTTTGAAATGCTCATTTATTCTTTTCCAATCCCCATAATTCTCATCAAGACTATCCCATTTGGAATTACTATTGTTTATACTCTTTAGATGATACATCTCCATGATGATAAAGACATCATTTCTCACGTTTCCTTCTTTTAGGCAAAGGTTGTAATTATATTCAATGTGTTTGTAATGGTCAATTGGAGTTACGTAGTCCTTACAATTTGTTGTTGGCACTGGAATGACCTCGAGCACTCCGATATCCAGTAATGATGTGGCTTTTTCATTAATGCTTGACAAATTGGAGTAGTAAACATTGTCACCCATCTTTTTAAAAAACCTAAAATCGCGACTGAAAGGGTCTCCCCAATGTGCATCACTATCTGCGAGTATGCCATTCTTCCTCACAGCGATGATAGATTTTCGGACTTCTATTTCCCCCTTCCCAAATTCGTACTCGCCTGCTCGAAAGAAAATAGTTCGGTAGCTTGGATTTGAGTCATGTAGAGCGCCCTCCAGCATTTGGATTCCCCCGAATATGGATCCTATCCTGGTATTAGGTTCACGGTACGTACCCAAGGAAATGTAATTACTCGCCCAGGCCCCATGCGTGCCTTCGGCATTCAACGTCCGAACTATGTCATCCTTGAATTTAATTACATTATTTTGCTTGTCAAAATATTGTCTGAATAACCTGTTACCTGGTATATTATATGCGTGTATATGCAATTGTACGTCATGCCCCATGTCTGATGTACGCTTAAGGAATGATAGCATACCAGGCCAGAGGCTATCCCATTCATTGCCAAATTTATTTTCTTTTATCCAAAGCAGTCGGGAAAAGCAGGAACCTATATCGATAATGTGGGACCATCTAACCCTGTATTTATCTGCAATATCATCTGCCACCAAGCCTTTATCTATTAGATCCACCTTTATTTTATAAGGATCGATATCTGGTACTAACGGGCTTTGATTGATGTGAGATGCGCCGCTAGTCTGTTCAAGATCCTCCGTGACTACGAGCATTATCCTCCCTTCTTTTTGGGATCCTTCAATTATATCTATTTTCGCTCTCAGATCACAATAAGTTCTCGCTTTCAAATCAGCGAACACGATGTTAAGTATCCATGGTCGATTCAGATTCACCCTCGACGTTCTTAAGGCCTTTAGGCTAATGATAGCTTCAAAAGCAATTCTACCGTTTTTCTGAATAGATTTGTACTTCGCGGTCATGTTGCATTGTAATCCGAAGCCATACGGCTCCAGTACTCCAATTTCTCCGATACCTTTTTCAGGAACATTTTCAAATAACACCCTAAGTTTTCTTGATTCCCCATTAACTAATATAATTCTACTTTCCCCACCACTAATCCTAATTTTGACCGAGTCATCCCGCTTAATTGGCTCGATATGATCCCCCACATTTCTCTCGAGCATCTTTAACCTTACATAAGCTAAAGAATTTTCATTATCGTAATACAACGTTTTACATAGCGCCTCTCGAGCCTCTTTGAGGTTCCTTTGCCTGTAATATATTTTGGCCTGTTCAAAATATGCCGCAGGAAGCTCCTTTTTAAGGAATATAGCCCGTGATAGCACTCTTAATGCCTTCTTCTCATCACGTAGCAAAATCAATATTCTTGCCTTATGAACGTAGTATTCTGAATTTCCATCATCCAATCGGAGGACCTCGTCAATGGCATCATTGGCAGCCTTAAACTTCCCATTATGGAAGTCAATAAGGGATTTATAGTACAAACCCTTCTGTTCGTACTCGCCAAGCCTCTTGCCTCTGAGGACAGATTCCAATATGAGGCTCCCCCTATCGTAATCTCCCAATTTGATATAGTTATCAACAACAGCCAAACTATATTTAGCGTTCTGAATTGTGCCGATCGCCTTCTTAAAATATTCTATAGATTCGCGGTACATACCTCTTCTTTGAAATAATTCGGCAATCTTCGCATAAATTCCAGAATCTCTAACTATGTCAGCTCGCTGCAATACTTTACTTAGGCAACCAATATTGTCGCTATCCTCTCCGCACATTTCGATCAGATCGTAGTACGGACGGATAAAAGAGCTATCTAAGTCTATAGCCAACCCAAAATATTTATGCGCTTCAGCATTATTATTATGAAGGTAAGAGTTATAGCCCCTGCCAAAACACAACTTCGATAAAACCTCCGGCGTCAAAATAAAGATAGAAAAGCTCATTAGCGTCAGCACAATTATATAGAATGCTATTTCTATAGGGTTTTTGAATGTACACCGTTGTTTGATCAACTTAAGAATTAATAGCATAAAAACCAATATTATAAGAACCAATGCTACTATTTTTATTCCAAAAGCGAGCAATAGCAGCTTTTCGTAATTGAATACACCTAAATTATGGAGTATTTGCAGTTCGTCAGGAATTAAATGATAAATCATACTTGCTCTATATCCAAGTATTTGCCAGTCATAATTCCAAGGCTTAAATAGTAGAGCTTATTGTCAATTGTCGCCTCAAAAAAAGGGTCAAACGTTATGCCAGATGCATAGTATGTTATGCTCATGCCTATCATGATGACGGCCCATAACTTATCCTGCCTTCCCTCAGACAGATTATAGTAACGCAAGCAAGATCTAAAAATAAGACAAATCAGCACAATCATGAATATTAGCCCAGGCAAACCTGTCTCCGAGGCCAATACCAGATATGAGTTATGAAGCGTTCGACGTACATTCCCATGCGGTGCTTCCGATTCAGAGATATACCCTTTCATATCGTCCCGGAAATTCTTAAGTCCAATGCCCAATATTGGATTTCTTATGAACATTCTAACCGCAGCGATGTAAGTTTCTACTCTTTCTTCTCCAGTATCTCTTGATACAGTGGTCTGATAAAAAGCTGTGTTTGTTAGTAACGTCGGGAAGACTGATATGGTTACTAATATTAGAATTATTATAGGTATATATTTCTTAATAAACACGTCGCCCATGCTTTTTCGTCCGACAATTCCTGCTATAATTACGCCTACAATAAAACCAACTATAACTGTCCTTGTCTTAGTAAGAGCTATTCCTATAATAAGAGAAAACAAAACTCCGCTATACGCCAACCTCCTTATCTTCCTCTCCATCGGGGTTAGCATCTGTCTATACCAAATAATATAGAATGCAATGGATAAAGTTATGCCGTACGTTTCCCAATAAGCAAAAGGTCCTGTTAGACGGTAAGTTTCTTCTTGCCAGCTTTGGCCATAAAGATAACGCTCTCCGCCCCCGATTATGACAAGCAGAACTCCAAGCGTTAAGACAGCGTTGGCGTAACTTTGCAAACGTTTCTGTCCAGTGATCAGGTTCTTCCCAATAGAATACGAGACAAAGTATAGGCCAAAGGTTTGTATGGCTGCTCTTACTCCATGAAACAGGCTATTGGACCTTATTGTACTAAAGAATATTACAAAACATAGTACAATAAAGGTTATATCAATCTTCGAAATCCCTTTTCTTGATTTACCCTTCAAAACAATATAGCACAACAAGAAAAGTAGCACGATCGTGTCGTAATTAAGTAGTTTTATGAGGTTAAACCCAGGAGCTGCATAATCTATATAATCAACCAGTCTTACAGATCCAAATAGAGGATTCAAGTTTGGCCTACTGATAATATTGCTGAGAGTAGGCGAACTTATTATCCATGACAGGAGCAGTCCAACGGGCCCAATCAGACAAAGAGCCAAGGCTACGACGATCATCAGTGCAAGTGGGATTATCATTCGACTATAACCATTTCCCGACACTACATATTTTCAAGATGGTCGAAAGTACTTAATGGTCTGCCTTATTCCTTCGTCAATTGAAATGGCTGGCCTCCATCCAAGATCATTCTTAATCTTAGAATTGTCATAAACAAGATTTCTCACAATTGCTCGATAGTGATACTTCCCAAACGGAGGCGATGTGTCAGAATGTTTTCTCGCAGACAAGAACTCAAATAGACACGCCATGAGGTACAGCATCCATGTCGGAGTGAAAAAACTGACACCACGCGTCTTCATATATTGTTTGATCTTCCCAACAAACGCACCCTGGGTTGGTTGTTCATCAGCAACAACATTATATGCCTGCCCCACGGATGCCCTTGAACTCCCAGCGAGCAACAGCGCATCAATGACGTTTTTAACATATATGTATGGCCATGTTTTATGCTTAGCACCAAAGATGAGATATTTGTCTTTCAGCACATTCTTTCCTCCCGGACCAAAAATGATACCCGGGCGCAAAATCACGGTATTCAAACCTTTTTCCTTGTAATACTTAGTTACAAGTTTATCTGCTTCCACCTTAGACCTCGCATAGTAACTGTAACCAACCAAATCAACCCCATACCCGTCGTGCTCCGATACCATGAGCTTGTCTTTCCTTTTGTTAAAACCATAGATGACGACAGAACTGACAAACACGAATTTATCGACCCCGAATCTGCATGCTGCTTCCAAAAGGTTTCTGGTACCATTGACGTTCGTTTCTTCAAATCTTTGCCACGAGCCTCTATTGGTCGTTATTGAAGCCAAATGATAAATCGTATTAACCCCATTAACTGCTTGATCAACACATTCGGCGTTTCTTACGTCCCCATATACAATTTCTACGTTGCTGTTCTCTTCAAGAGTCTTATCAATCTTTCTTATCATAACCCTAACAACAACATTATTCTTTAATAGTTCATTCACTAAATAACGGCCCAGGAATCCGCTTGCACCAGTAACCAAAATTCTTGGTCTTTTGTCGGCCTGATCAATATTTGAATCAATAAGGCAAAATGTGTTTACATGTTTACACTCGAAATGCTTTGCTTCAAGTTCGTTTGCCGCAAGTGAGTTCCATATTTCATTTACTAGCTTAACTGTCTCAAGCGCTTTCTTAGCATCCAATAATCTGTGTGGTGTTGATGAAGATAAACCCATGTAGAATTCTTTTATAAAACTTCGCAGGCCTTGTCTGGCCTTGATTTTCTTGCATAATATCGAGAAGCTTGTGGCAACAGTATCGCGTACCAAACCATAACTCTGGGACAAGTTATTAATGCCCTTGGATACAAAGCTGGGCACATTCCAATTCTTTGACATTGTTACTGTCATATTCGAGATATCAACATTCATTATCCCCTCTGTTCCATAAAGCCGTAGAGTATTTATACGTGGTTTTCCATTAAGAGATGCAACTATACAACCCGTTGTCTCCTGCCCTATGAGATTGATCCGCAACTCATCATACTTCAGGAAAGGATTATTGCCAATCTTCCAGCCCAATGAATTGACTTGCTTTACCTTGCCCAGCAAATCACGCTGCAGATAGACAGGGTGTTCCAAAAAGTTTCCGAAGACCTCCCCTGGAAGGCTATAAGCCCAACCGCTGCCGTTGCCTTTCGTGGAATATGCATTACTCTCCCCGATATTAGTAAACCAGTAGCTTTCCATGTAGAATATTTTGCCAATCAGGCCCTCTTCCAGAATGTGCCTTGCTCGTATCATAGCGGGATCAAAATGATACATTTCACATACGGACAGAACTTTCCCGGTCGCTTCTGACGCAGCTACCATGTCAACAGCGTCCTGGAATGAAAGCGCCATAGGTTTCTCCACAAGAACATGGCATCCCCTTTTCAGAGCATCTACAGCCATCCGGGCATGGAACATTGGTGGTGTCAGGATGTGAACCACATCGGGTTTTGCTTTCTCGATCATTTCTCGATAATCACTATACGCACCCTTTATGCCAAACCGCTCCCCCATCTCTCTCGCTATGGAGATATTTTGGTCACATATCGCAACAATATCTACCTCCTTAATTTCTCTTAAAAATGTTGCATGATAAGTACTAATTTCTCCGGTGCCGATAATTCCTACTTTCATAAAACGCCTCTATTCCTCATTTATTTTAACTTGTACACTCAGCCATGCGCTAAGACAGTTATCTGACATTTCGAGGTGGCCTCCCTAATTTAACAACGCTTATGAAAAATAAGCAACCGAAGGAGAGTCACCATGGGAAAGTTACAATGACCGGCGATCTGCGAACCAGGGTGCAACTGATCAAGGCCTTGATCCCCTGGTGTTAGAGGCGATACCGGAAGTATTGGTACAGGATGTACACCGGTTAGCCGGACGCCCTCATGGCCCTACCGAGGAGCAGCCGAATTATTGTCGCGGGGGATCAGAACCTGGATTAATCTATTTAGTCGATCAGAATCTCGCCCTTATTCAGCTCCGGGTGGCAAATCGAATAACCACCCATGAGGTAGGAGGCTCCACCTGAGACGGTTACGAACCTACAGCAGCCCCGGAAAGCCGAGGAGCTACTGTTTAGAAAGATCCTGTGCCGGCTGTCCTCTCGTCATTAGCAACCCTGTGCCAAAGCAATCGGGGAGACCCTCGATTCTTTAACTTTGACCTTGCCTTGGCGGTTTGTGCAATTTAATATATTAATTCGTTAATCTGCTGATTCTTGACTTTATTGCTTTCATTGCATAAGCATCCCGCTCCGCTTCGACCTTGTTTGTTTTAGAACGATATTCCTAAACCACTTTTTAACAAATTGAATCACGTATAACCAATCGTAATGTCCAGCCAATTTGGCAGCAAATAACACCTGATCATCACCCGAATTTCCAGGAACCCTCTTTAAGCAATATTTGTCTCCTGAGTCATTCACAGATCCAATGCGCGTGGTAACGCACGTCGCATAGCCCACATTCGAGAGGATCTCTTGAAAGGCTTCTATAAAAGCATTTTCTGCTTCGGGAAAGTTGTAAGGATAACTGAAAGAATCCACAGTAAGAAGGGAATTAGATAACTGGCTGAATGGTTGATTGCGTCTGTTGGGTTCATGGAGGTGATTGGTTAATTGGTTTATTGTTTTATTGGGTAAATAGTTGAGATGTGTTTCTATGGTTTCCTTTGATTTCTGAAGTTCGCACTTTATTTCATCCATGGTCAGGTTCCGGAGTAGGCAATGGGTACAGGTGTGAGAGCCGAAGGTGATGCCTTGGGCTGCCAACTCGTGAACCTCCTCCCAATTAAGGTGTTGCTTGCCTCGGAGGCCGGGCTTTAAACTATCGATATGATCGGCCGGTAAGAAAACCGTGGCAGCGAAACCATATCGCCGCAATATCGGAAAGGCGTGGCTGTGGAAGTCGAGATACCCATCGTCGAAGGTCAAAACAACAAACTTCTCAGGGGGCAGGGTGTAGGGTGTAGGGTGTAGGGAAGAAGAACCAGGGTGTTGGGTGTTGGGTGCAGGGTGTAGCGTGGAAGCCTCAGGGGCAAGGGCATAGGGGATAGGAGATAGAGAACTACCAGACGACATGATCAATCTTACGGCCTCTGAGAGATCGATTACCTTATAACCGTTGTCGTGGAGGAACTGCATATGTTCGGCGAGCCGTTTCGGGGAGGTGTTGATCCAGAAGTAAGGATGGCCTTTTTCGGGTTCGTCGGAGATGCTGTGATACATCAGGATGGGTATGCGAACGCCTTTAGGCTGCGGAAGGACCTGCATCAGATGCCTGAAAACGTGAAGAGTGAGGAAGCGATCCAGTCTGATCATCGGGTTACTTGGGTTACTTGGGTTGCTTGGGTTATTGGGTTATTGGGTTGCTTGGGTTATTGGGTTCGGACGTTGAACACGAAAACTCAACAAACTCAATAAACCCCATGAACTCAAGTAACATTTCATTATTTAGAATTTACGAGGCGGTCGACGAGGTCGAGGTATTCATGCTTTCTCTTTTCCCAGGAGAAGTCCTGGACAAATTGTGATGCGTTGGCGGCCAGGGCCTCGCGCACATCCCGGTTCCTCGCCATTTCACGCATAGCATTCGCAAGATCCTCCGGATCCCCAGGATTGAAGAATCGCACCAACGAGTCATTGAAATAGTATTCATCGATTTTTGTACGTGATATGATAACGGGAACTCCGAGGGCCATGAATTCCAATACCTTTGTACTAAGAGCCTCATCTGAGAAAGGATCGTTCCGCTTGGGTTCCAGGCCGAGGTCGGAATTTGCCATTATTTCGGCAATTTGTTCTATCGGCAGCGGGGCATTGAAAATGACTCTCCCATCCAGACCAAGCGAAAAGGCAAGGGTTTTTAGCTCTCCCTTTATGCTTCCATCTCCGTATATGTGTAGTTCTGTTTCCGGAGCCTCATCCTTTATGCTTGAAAAAGCTCTAATGGCGATGTCAATCCCCTGGTGCGGAACAAGGGTCCCCGGGTATATCATTATGAATCTTCCGTCGTTCTTGCGCCGTGGTCTCTTAAAAAAAACCGTCTGGTCCGGGTAGTTGAGGATGGCCGAACACTTTGCCCTGTCTATCGACCGAGAAATTAATTTCTTCTCCCAGATATGGTTCGCCACGATGACATGATCAGCGAATTTGCCCGAAATCTTCTCGAGAAATGCAAGGACTCGGAAGAGTCCTCCGTTCTGACTCTCTCCGAATTTCGTAGTATAGAGTTCCGGCAAGACGTCGTGAATATCCAGAATGATTTTCGCCCCGAAAAGCTTGGGGAAAAGTGTCGCAAAAACTAAGAAATCGGGCACATTGTGGACGTGGATCAGTTGGTACGGATCCTTCAGGTGTCTGCCCGTTAAGAAAACACCGGACTTTATCAGGAACTTCATTATTCTGTATAAATGCGAAAACTTGCCTCTTTCGTCGCGGACCCTCTTTTGAATTCTGAAGAGGTCAACCTGGTTAATCGTATCACAGTCCTTTTGTCCGTCTCTTTTTAGAGCTATTACTTCGACATGATCGCCGTGCTTTGAAAGAGTCTCTGCATAGCGCCTGACCCGGCCATCACTCTCGTAAAATGAGTAACTGAGCATGCATACCCGCAGCTTTGCCCTGAGAGGTTTCAAAGTGGCCTTCCCGGTTAAGCATCGCCCCTCCCAGAAGCTCGCCGTCTCACCTGGCAGGACATGCCAGTATCGGCCAGAGTATTTCACCTGAATATAATCAAGTAATTCTCTGTAGTACTGTAATGGGTATTCGCTGGCGCGAGATCCACCATTGTCGAGATGCATGTAATCGGGATGGGTGATCAGAAGGGCCATGCCCCCGTGATTTGCGATCCAGTCGATCTTCTCCTTCCAGATGTCGATGTTTTTCTCTTTCATCAGGACAAAGAGGGTGAAGTCCTGGGGCAGGGTGTAGGGAAGCTCGACAAAGCCGTTCCTTAAAAAAGTTTCGGGTTTCGAGTTACGGGTTCCGGGTTCAGAAGAATCAAATTCAGGTAGCGGGTTGCGAGTTGCGGGTACCCAAAATGGGAAAACTGTACCTGCTCCGTCGGGCTGGGGTTCAAAGGGGTCCGTGTCAAAGGTAGAGGAATCGTACTCGATGTTGAGCTCTGCGATCCAGTCGAGGTTGTGATAAAGGGAGGGCGTACGAAAACCTTTGGCCCCCCATTTCTCGATGAAGTGATTGATTCGCGGGACCTGTTCCCTGAACTTCTTCCTCGATCCAAAGAGGTTTCCGTGATGGTGAAGGCCATGGACCCCCACCTCGAACCCTCTCGCCTTCAAGAAATCGATCAACTCGTTCGGGACGTCATAGTCTTCGGCGACGAAATTGAAACATGACTTGAACCCCAGGCTTTCTTCGAGTTCGGCAAGTTGCCTGCATTTCTTCACTCCTTCGGCGGTCTCGACGTCATGGGTCAGGATTAGGGCAAATTTCTTCCCATCCGGCCAGCCCTGCCACCCCTCGGGAGGCTTGCCTGCGCTCTCGTCGATGGGCCAGATGTGGGAATACTTGGCCCTCTTCCGCAGGGCGATCTTCCGGCGGATCTCGATCTGGACTTTTCGAGGAATGAAGGGTTTCAGGCGATAATAAAGAGAGTTGGAAAACATGTTGCTTGGGTTACTTGGGTTACGAGTTGCGAGTCAAGAACAAAAACCGTTACGAGTTACGGGTTACGAGTTAACGAGTTACAAAGCAAAAAAAGTTACGAGTTGCGAGTCAAGAACAAAAACCGTTACGAGTTGCGAGTTACGGGTTGCACGGTAAAAGAAAAACACGTTGCAAGTTGCACGTCAAAAGAAAAAAACGTTACGAGTTACGAGTCAAGAACAAAAACCGTTACGGGTTGCGCGTTACGAGTTGCGGGTTAAGAACAAAAACCGTTACGGGTTACGGGTTACGGGTTAAGAACAAAAACCGTTACGGGTTGCGCGTTACGAGTTGCGGGTTAAGAACAAAAACCGTTACGGGTTACGGGTTACGGGTTAAGAACAAAAACCGTTACGGGTTGCGGGTTACGGGTTACGGGTTAAGAGCAGAAACCGTTACGAGTTACGGGTTACAAAGCAAAAAAAGTTACGAGTTACGAGTTAAGAACCAAATAATTGTTGCGAGTTGCGGGTTACAAAGCAAAACAAGTTACGAGTTAACGAGTTACGGGTTACGGGTTAAGAACCAAAACATTGTTGCGAGTTGCGGGTTGCGAGTTAAGAGCAAAAGAACGTTACGGGTTGCGGGTTACGAGTTGCGGGTTAAGAACCAAGAAATTGTTACGAGTTACGGGTTACGAGTTAAGAACAAAAAACGTTGCGCGTTATGGGTCAAAAGAGAAAAGAACACGAAACAGCATAACTCGGAGTATACGTCAGGGTTCACTGTCGCGCACTTTGTTCCAGGAATGTTCTACATACTCGATAAATCTATTGATTTTGGCACCCAATTCATCGAACGAATCAATGAACTCTTGATATTCCTTCTGATCAACGTCATGCGTTGCTTTAATGAAGCTCAAATGGACGATCGTTTCATCGCACGAGGCGTGGGCATAAATGAGAAACTTGATGAATTCTGCCTTATATCTCCTCCGCCCGTACCCTTCAGCAATACATGAGGGGATTCCTTTGGAGGATCGTCTTACTTGACCCCCTTCTTCATGCAGTTCATACTGGGGAAGCTTCAGGGAGGCTTTATGAACCCTGATCGCTAATTCATAGGACAGCTTGTAGATTTCCAAGTCGCGGTAGGATTTCAATGGATACCTATCAAAACAAGTTGCGAGTTACGCGTTACGGGTTAAGAACCAAAACATTGTTACGAGTTGCGGGTTGCGAGTTGCGGGTTAAGAACCAAGAAATTGTTACGAGTTACGAGTTGCGAGTTACGGGTTAAGAACCAAAACATTGTTACGAGTTACGAGCTGCGCGTTACGGGTTAAGAACCAAAACATTGTTACGAGTTGCGAGCTGCGCGTTACGGGTTAAGAACCAAAACATTGTTACGAGTTGCGAGTTACGCGTTACGGGTTAAGAACCAAAACATTGTTACGAGTTACGAGCTGCGCGTTACGGGTTAAGAACCAAAACATTGTTACGAGTTACGAGCTGCGCGTTACGGGTTAAGAACCAAAACATTGTTACGAGTTACGAGCTGCGCGTTGCGGGTTAAGAACCAAAACATTGTTACGAGTTGCCAGTTAAAAGAAAAGAACGTTGCGAAACCTGAAACTTGGAACTTGAAACTCGGAACCCGAAACCCGGAACAGGCTCTTCATTCGAACCTGGAACTTGAAACCCGTAACCCGTAACCCGAAACAGGCTCTTCATTCGAAACTGAAACAGGCTCTTCATTTCAACCTGGAACCTGAAACCCGTAACCCGTAACCCGAAACAGGTTCTTCATTCGAACCCGGAACAGGCTCTTCATCGGCGACTTCACCGATTGGCAAGACCTACCAGTTGCTTCTCAGGACGTGACTGGCTCGCTGTCCTCATAAAGAGTATCGGGACATAGGTCCTGTCCGTTCTTCCATTGGATGCTTCCTAAGAATGGTCGAACCGAATTAAAGAGATTCACATCGGTCAGTTCCTGAAAAACCCCTACCGTCAGATAGGGTTTCACGTCGAAACGTCTGATGCTTTCGTCTGAGAATGTCACAGTCAGCGTGAAATCTGGATTCGGGTGGACTGCTTTAACTCTCGGATTCATTTCTGCCGCCTTTACGCCCTTTAAGGAATCGATGATGATATCCGTATCTGTCAAGATCCTGATTTTTGCCATTTGATAAGCTCTTCGATGAATTCCTTCCCGGATTTAAACCTCTTTCCTTCTTCTTCTCTGAGCTTTTTTACGTATTCTGCGCTATCTTTCACCTGCATATAGCTAAATCTCTCCTTCTTCGCTTTGAGATACTGAGCAAAATCAACCAATTCCTTTAATGTCTCCTCTGGCAGCTCCTTCGAGACATTCATGATCTCTTTCCTATAGTCCACGGCCAAGCCCACGTTCGCCTCCCTCATTTCTCTTTGATTTTGCCTCCATTTTAACATATTGGAGCAGTTGTTCACCACGACTGGGTTGGCTGGGTTATCGGGTTGCTTTGTTAAAAGAGCAAAAGAACGTTACGGGTTGCGAGTTACGGGTTGCGAGTTAAGAGCAAAAGAACGTTACGGGTTGCGAGTTACGGGTTGCGAGTTACGGGTTGCGAGTTAAGAGCAAAAGAACGTTACGGGTTGCGGGTTAAATGAGTTTTGAACACAAATAACTGAAGAGACTCAAGTAACTCGATAAGCCTGTTTGGTAAAGGTTAACCTTGGGAAGCAAGAACCGGTTCGAATTCGGCGGTTGGCATCACCGGTTTCTTCATTTTTACGAAAATCACCTTCCTGCCTTTTGATACCAATCTGTCTCCCATCGATTTGTTGCGCTCAAAAAGCTCCGGATCATTGATCGGGAGAATGATAAGCTCCGCGTCGGGCGGAATCTCGTCCAAAACGCTTGGCTTTTCAAAGGCATATTTCATAAATTCATTCAACAGGTCAAGATTCTTCTTAATCGCTATATCTTTCTTCATTGTCGATCTCCCTTTCATACGCCACTCTGTACCCTCTCCAGGCAGTTTTCAAATCCTGGATCGCAAAAGTTAAAGCCATATTAAAACTCAGGAAATGAAGCGGCTGTTTATCATAGGTCTTATTGTAGGAGTACGGAGAAAGAGAGCGGAACTAAACTTCGTGGAAAGTGATTTTACTTTCCTTATCGAAGAAACATACCTTGAAGTGTTCAAAGATGCCCTTTCGTCCAAGCAGGTTGAAGCCGACCCCCAATCTTTCAGAGAATCCAACGGGGGCAGTCACCTCAATGTGCTCAATATGGATGGGCATTTCGTGAAAATAGACCGGAATGAAGCTACCATCTCCGACAACAACCATCTGAAGATTTCCCTGTTTCAACTCTATCCCGAGACGTTTCGCTTCCCGGGCGTCAAAGATGCTGAAAGTGGCACCCGAGTCTACATAAGCCCAGATCTTATGGGTGAGAATCGTCAGCGGGATGACAGGTAAAAGATAACCTTTGTGCGCCAAATAGGGGAACTCTATAACAGACATGCCAGGTCTTCTTCCCTTGGAACATGAAAAACAGAGGGCATCTTCTCGGATACCACCTTCTTAGCTTCGGATTCAACTTCAGCCGGTGAGTCACCTGCGGCCACCAAAGCTTCGTTCACCACCGCAATATATTTGCCCGGGTATTTAGCGACAAGATCGCTAAAATGTTCGACTATCCAGAGATCGTCTCTGTCCATCGGTTCAGTTCCCTCCTTCTAATGAATAACACACTATGCAAAGCACTGTCAAAGTTAGGAACGAGTGATCTCTTTCAAGGCCATGTCAACCTCTCCCGCTGGAGGCTGAGGGTTCAGAGGTTCGGAGGTTCAGGGTTCAAGGTTACGAGTTAAGAGAAAAACACGTTACGGGTTACGGGTTACGGGTTACGAGTTACGGGTTACGGGTTACGGGTTACGAGTTACGAGTTAACGAGTTACAAAGCAAAAAAAGTTGCGGGTTGCGAGTTGCGGGTTGGTTGGGTTATTGGGTTGCTTGGGTTATCGGGTTAGCTGGATTGTCAACACCTGCCCCAAACTCCTTGCAACCCATATGGAATTTCTCCACGATAGGAGATGAATCCTTTCACGGGCCCCCCGCGCTGCATCATTAGACTCGTTGTTTCCATCCCGGTATGGTTTCTAGTCGATACTCCTATGCTCCTAATTCCAGCTCCAAGCTCTCTATTCGCGAACGGACCGGCTTCAATTCCCTAATCCGAATATAGACGATGAGCGTTTCTTTCTCCGATGCTTGCCGTGCCGCCTCTTTAGCCCAATTGTTGAATTCTTCATCGCCTTCAATCTGCATCACAACAAGAGCGTTATCAGGTATTTGCTCAGCGAACCCGGGGTGTTCCAGAATATACCTGTCAAACTCCCTGACTAAAGTCGTGTTCTTTTCTTGGAATCTCGTCTGACCTGTCATGGGAAATCTCCTCTCAGGAATTTCTCTCTATAAATCTCCCAGTTTTCATTAAAAAAGACCCCGTTGAGGGGACGTTGGTGCAAATGCAATTAATAGTTTCATGAGATAAGGAAGCCAGGAATACAGGAAGCAAAGGCCTAAGAAGATGGCGACCATGGAAATGCGGGTGAGCGCCTATTTCAATCCAGACATCCAGGAGACGTTTTCATTTTGGGAGGTCCACGAAGCGGTCCCGTCCTCTCTCACCGCTCGCTTTCTGCTCTCGCACAAATGAAACCACCTTGCATCCTGACTTTCGAGGTCTCCGTGGGCTCAAGCGAAGCGGGCGAGAGAAAAAGATTGCGAGTAAGGGAGTATTTGTTCACCACAGAGACAAAGCAAATGGAATGCTGGAATGATTGGGACGACGAGACGTCAAGATCTTTCTCTCCCATGTTCTACAGGAACCTTGAAACGATCCGGGCAAGAAGTGCCCGAACATCTCTTTCTCCATCGCTGAGAATCCGGTAGACAGTTTCTTTCTCAATACCGATATAATCGTGGCCGATCACGTTCCGGAAGCCCACCATTTCTTTGAATATCTCTGCTTCCTCCTGCGCCAGGACCCCTTTGGTCACCAGAATTTGAGCGGTTTCGTATGCCGTTTCGGGAAATCCGTACTCCTCATCAACCACAATGTGCTGAAAGACATCGATCAGATGATTCACGATCTGGAAGAGATTGTACTCCACCACGTCCTGGGCAACGTTGTCTTTCAGAAAAGCATCGAAAGACAGAGACGCAAAAGGGCGAATTCTCTCAAGATGCTTCTCGATCTGCTCTACCCTCTTAAGGATGACATTCGGATTAACCATTTCCGTAAACCCTTTTCAGCCTTTCGAGCCTGATCTTTCTCAGGGAACGGGCCTGGTCGCAAAGGCGATAGTGCTCAAAGTAGTCTTCTTTCATTTTCCCCTTATCTTGAACAACCAGTGGAGCCCCGGAAGAAAAGGCCTTGAGAACCACGTCACACCCCGCTTCTTTTGTCAGGACGATGTCGATTGGGCGATGGATCTGGAGAGCCAGCGCCATCGACAGATCGCTTTTCATTTTTCGATCCAGGTTTCCGCCGATCAGAAGATCGATATCGCTATGGGCCAGAAGGCGCTCCAAGGCCGATCCGAAAAGAATGGCATAGCTAATTTCTTTTCTCCGAGAGACCACGGACTTGATTTTTTCAACATCAATTTCTGGAAGCATCGTCGTATGCCCTATTGGGTTGCTTGGGTTAGCGGGTTACTTGGGTTGCTTGGGTTATTGGGTTACTTGGGTTAGCAGGTTATTGGGCTGGGACGTTGAACACGAAAACTCAACAAACCCAACGAACTCAATAAACTCAAGAAAATGCCGTGGTCTCTCGCAGAGGCCGCAGAGGACTCAGAGTTGGATAGACAACGAGGTCTCCCTTTTCGATTTTCGGTAGAAGTCATCTCTTCTGCGGTCACTGATGACCCTATGCAACGACAATCTCTACGGGTAAGGGTTGCATAATACCCAGCTCTTTGACGACATACAGCTTCTCAATACCGATAACCCTTCCGGCTCTGTCCTTCTTCAGGATCAGCCCGTCGCCTGCCTCTTCTGAAATATATTCGTCTTCTGGATTTCCAAACCAGATATCCATCGTATCGGTATCTTTACTGTAATATATGGCTACCCTGTCCATATCCTCTCTCCCTCCTTAATTTTATCCGTCGGATATGTTGTAATCAAGAATCCTTCGTCACCCATGTGCCTTACCACAGCACAATATATCTTATCACATTTCTTGTAATAAAGGTATACACTTTGATCGCCTTTGCTCCTGTAGATCTCGTCGGGATTCCGTAGAACTTCCTTGACAATGTCTTCCTTATCTTTCATCGGTCTATGTTTGACACTGACAATATAGTTCCAATATTCCCTTGTTGTTCTTACTCTAATTCCTAAAGGAGTTGTCACTTCAAAATGGATTTCCTTATCCATTGAAACCTTCCGGTTACTTGGGTTGCTTGGGTTAGCGGGTTTGAACTCAACGAACACAAGAAACACAAGTAACTCAATGAACCCTTATTGGGTTGGGAGATTGAACACGAAAACTCAACAAACCCAACGAACTCAAGCAACCCTTATTGGGTTATTGGGTTATTGGGTTACTGGGGTTATTGGGTTATTGAGTTATTGGGTTACTTGGGTTATCGAGTCATAAACCCAACAAACACAAGTAACTCAACGAACTCAAGCAACCCAATGAACTCAACAAACTCAAGGAACACGCGAACTCATCAGGTATTTTATAAAACCTGAGTCCAATTTTGAGACGATCTCAGCCTGGTTGTAAATCGCATCAAAGTCAGCCTGACAGATGTATACCCGATCAAGCGCTACATACAGGTGACTCTGGACTTCCGCAGCAGAGCTTTTAGAAATAAAAAGAAACTGGATGAATTCCTTATTACCCTTTCGTGCAAAACCTTCGGCAATATTTGACATTGAGGAATCCGCTGCATCCTGAATTTGATTCACGAGACGAAAATCCCCTTTGAGCTCAGGGCTCTTACGAATCACCTCGTGAATCATCTTCACCAGCTTTCTGGCCTCTTGCCAGGCCTCAATGTCTTCGAACCGAGTAATTTTCATAAATCGGGCTATTGGGTTATTGGGTTACTTGGGTTATTGAGTTATTGGGTTATTGGGTTATTGGGTTATTGGGTTATTGGGTTATTCGGGTTATTGGGTTGCTCGGGTTAACTGGGTTAGATGGGTATTAAACTCAATAAACTCAAGAAACACAAGGAACTCAATAAACCCTTATTGGGTTATTGGGTTACTTGGGTTAAATGCGTATTAAACTCAATAAACTCAACAAACACAAGGAACTCAACAAACCCTTATTGGGTTATTGGGTTACTTGGGTTATTGGGCTGGGACGTTGAACACGAAAACTCAACAAACTCAACGAACTCAATAAACCCCATGAACAGGCGATTCAGAGCTCCAGGACCCTTCGGACGGATGCTGCCACTGCCTGCAGGTGCTTCTCCTCAAGGCTTCCCAGACGACGAACAAGACGATCCTTCGATATGGTCAGCACCTGTTCACACTTCACGAAAGACGCTTCTTTAAGCCCGTTTTCTCTCGATGGATTCACAGGCACGTGAAAAGGAACCGCTTTGCCTTTCGTGCTTACGGTAACCACGACCGTGTTCGGATAATGGGGATTCATATTCGCCGCATCGGTCTGAATCACCACTGCCGGTCTCATGCCGCTTTGTTCCGATCCCCTGCTCGGAGACCAATCTACAATCCAAATCTCCCCCCGGCGGACCTCTTTACTCACCTTTTAGCGCCACCTCCCGTTGGGCATCGTGGGCAAACTCCACGCTCGCCTCGTCCAAATCCTCGCCGACAACGGTGAAAGCCTCGAATAAGACGGCGGCCTCTTCCTCTTCCAGCCTGTTGGCCACGGCCTCCTGCACAAAGGCCGTAATGCTTCGCCCTTCGCGTCGGGAAGTCATTTTAACGCGATCATAAAGGTCCTGATCAAAACGAATCGTAAAAGGAACCTGTCTCTTCATGATACCACCTCTTGGTTGCACTAATTGGTATCATTATTATACGTCACTTGCAACCCCGGTGCAAGTGGCCCCCCTGTTGCACCCCCCTGATCACTGATTACTAATTGGGTTACTTGGGTTAGCGGGTTACTTGGGTTATTGGGTTATTGGGTTACTTGGGTTAGCGGGTTAATTGGGTTCAACCCAACAAACACAAGTAACTCAACGAACACAAGAAACTGAATCTTTGGGTTACTTGGGTTACTCGGGTTACTTGGGTCATCGAGTTAAAACCCTACAAACACAAGTAACACAATGAACTCAAGTAACACATTATTGCTTCTGGGACTGAAGGTATTTTATAAGGCCGGAATCCAATTTTGAGACGATCTCAGCCTGGTTGTAAACCTTATCAAAATCATCTTGATTGATATAACCCTGGTCCAGTGCCACATACAATTGGCTTTGTACTTCTGCGGCGGAGCTTTTCGAAATGAACAAAAACTGGATGAATTCTCTATTGCCCTTTCGAGAGAATCCCTCGGCAATGTTAGACATAGAGGATACTGACGCGTCTTGAACCTGGCCAACCAAACGGAAATCCTTCCTGAACTCGGGGGACTTACGAATTACGTCATAAACCATCTTCACCAGCTTTCGAGCCTCCTGCCAGGCCTCAATCTCTTCGAACCGAGTAATTTTCATAAACCGGGTTATTGGGTTATTGGGTTGCTTGGGTTATTGGGTTATTCGGGTTATTGGGTCATAAACCCAACAAACACAAGTAACTCAATGAACCCAAGAAACTGAATCTTTCGGTTGCTTGAGTTGCTTGGGTCAGCAGGTTATTGGGTTGGGACATTGAACACGAAAACTCAACAAATCCAACGAACCTAATAACAGTGTCAGGCGCCAAGGGTCGAGTGCCCCTCCAACCTATGGCCTCCACCCTTCAACATGCATCATGAGGAAAAAATCCCAGAATCATTCCAGAAAAATGGCGTTTAATGACAGGGCCTTTGCTGATTTGAATAGCCCCTGGTCCGATGTGACAATATCCAACCCCTGTGACGAAGAGATCGCCAAGTGAAGCGCATCGAGGGTTTTCAGCGCAAAACGAAACATACCAATCCAATCCCTGGCCAACCGGTAATGATGAATCTCAACGGGAAGAAAAGAATAATACCCGCCATCCAGATGGCCAATAAATGTCGATGTAATCCGGGTTGCGTCTCTTCGATCCAGTGCCTTCTCGCGGACTTTCCTCGAGACAGCAGAATAAAATTCCACCTCTGTGAGAGCACTGACCACGGGCTGGGCTTGCTTCATTAAAAAAGCCTCCACTCTCTCGCTCAAGGGCTCCGGGGAGTAATAGGCAACGAGCACACTCGTGTCAATATAGATTGTCAATATCGCCCCCCTTCTCTCTCAAGAAGCACCGTGGCGCTCATTGCTTTCCCTTTCATTCGAATGCTGGACCTGAACTCCTTCAGGCTTGGAAGGCGCCTCCCATCCTTCTGGAAGGAAACAAGGCGAGCCACCTTTTTACCCCGCCGGAGAACAACGACCTCCCCACCCCCCTCCACTTGCTTGAGGAGAGAGCTTAGCCTGCCCCTTGCTTCCTTCATTCCAATTTCCATAGACACCGCCTTCCGAATACGCCTAATTCGAGAAAGTGTACACTTTCTCTTAAAAAATGTCAACTTCTGTCCACGTTCCCGACTGGTTCTTTCGCCTCTCCCAGAGCGCGCAGAGGGCACAGAGTTTGATAAGGAGGCCAGGAAGGCAGGAGGAAAAGCAAAAGATTTGTCTCTCCCAGAGCGCGCAGAGGGCACAGGGGGGAAGAGGTTAAAGGCTCAAGGTTAAAGGTTAGAGGTTAGAGGTTAGAGGTTAGAGGTTAGAGGTTAGAGGTTAGAGGTTAGAGGTTAAAGGCTTAAGGTTCAGGGTTCAACATAAGCACATCAGGAACATTCACCACAGATACTATCCAAAGGGGTTGATGATTTGGAGGTCCCGAATTCTCTTGAAATCTCGCGTATTCCTCGTTATAAGCGTGAGATTATTCACCAGGGCTGTCGAAGCTATTACAGCGTCTGCCAGCTTGATTCTCTTTGACCTTCTCAGCTCAATAGCTTTACCCGCCACCTCTTTGCTAACGGGAAGGATCGTCGCCAATTCAATCAACTCTTTGCACTCCACGAATTCCTTGTCAGTGTGTCCATGCCATCATAGGAATTCAATCACACTCAGGATCGAAAGAAGACCGACCGGCAATCGTTTCGTCGAGAAACTTTGTGGCCGCAGGATCCCCAGCCACATGACACACCAGGACGTTCGTGTCCAGCAGGACATTCACTTCCACACACCCCGCTCCCAGCTACACCGAAGCTGCCTTGCCTCTGCAGCGGCATCGATGCCACGATAGATGCCCGCGGTCCTCTTCACTACGTCCCTTGCTCTGCGCTTCGCGACACGCTCCTGGGTCGTGTCGTAGATCAGGTGCACTTCGAGCCGTCCTGCCGGCAGTTTCTCGCCGACATATATCAGTTGACCGTCCTCGATGATCGCATCGACAATACGATGTCCCATGCTCCGCCTCCTATACCAACCCTGCAACCTTTTTTATTCTCAATCTCCTTTTCATATGCTATTTTACACCATCTGCGGTATTGCTTGGGTTACTTGGGTTAATTGGGTTATTGGGTTATTGGGTTATTGGGTTATTGGGTTGCTTGGGTCATTCGGGTTAACTGGGTTAGATGGGTTACTTGGGTTATTGGGGTTAACTGGGTTAGATGGGTATTAAACTCAATAAACTCAAGAAACACAAGGAACTCAATAAACCCTTGTCGGGTTACTTGGGTTATTGGGTTGGGACGTTGGTGCAAATACAAATAAGATGAGAAGTAACGCGTGACGAGACAAACACGTCAAACCGTTGCTTTCTGCACAGGCGGGTAAAGAAGTGCCCCTCGCATCTCATCGCCCTTTCCTATGTTCCCGGGCCGCCCGGTGGTCTCGCATATGCCAGACAGATCTGGTCCGAAAGGCTGAAGCACTTTTCGGCCATTTCCAGAGCCTCCTGAGCATCGTTTGCATCGAAGAGGCTCCAGGGATCTGTGTGAGTCGTTTCGTCTCCGTAATCTGTCATGAAATGCTCTTCCATCCCAAAGCGATCCAGGATCAAAATAATCTCATTAAGTTGAGGGATAAACGAATCATCGAGCCTCTTCCGGTCTGCCAGTCTCTGCAGTTGACGTGCCGGGTTGTGGGTCTTTTCGACCGGCTCAAACAGGGCAATGATCATCTTTCCAGAGTTCTCAATAGAGAGCTGAGTATGGTCAACGCACGAGCGCCATAACTGGTACTGATAATTTTGACGTGCCTCATCAAGAAACCCCACAGATAGCCGCCTGCGATAATCTGCGTCCTCTCTATAATGCACGGTAGCCACTCCAGGTTATTTCCCAACCCTTTTCCGGCGGCGTCCGCCACTCCCAGTGAAATTCCCCGTTCCATCTCTTCCTTTCAAGGCCTGCCTGTTCAATGATGTTTCTAATCTTGATCTGCAGTTCCTTAAAGAAATCGTCTTTGTCGAAAAGAATGACTCCGTCGAGACCCAAATCGAGGAAAAGAGATGGGAAATGTTCCGCCATTTCTCGCGGGGTCTTTGCTATGATGGAAAACTTTTCCTCAAACTGGCCTTTCAACGGTGCACGAATAAACAATCCGCGCTTCAGTGGTTTCTCAGGAAGCTTTTCAGCGATGATGAAGAGATCGTAATCACTCGTTTCTTTTGCATCCCCTCTGGCATGGGACCCAAAAAGGACCATTGAAAAGAGAGCATCGCCCAGATAATCTCTGTAGGTGTCAACAATGTCCTGCAAAATTGAGTTCTTCAAGCCTTCACTCTCCTGCCTGCGTGGAAGCTCTATAGCAGACGTGCCAGGTCTTCTTCCCTCAGGACAGTATAGAACATAGGGAACGTTGGTGCAAATGCAAATAATAGCTTCCGGGGATGAGGAAGCCAGGAATACAGGAAACAACAGCCTGTATAGAACATAGGGAACGTTCGTGCAAATGCAAATAATAGCTTCAGGGATGAGGAAGCCAGGAATACAGGAAACAACAGCCTGTATAGAACATAGGGAACGTTCGTGCAAATGCAAATAATAGCTTCAGGGATGAGGAAGCCAGGAATACAGGAAACAACAGCCTGAGAAGGATTTTGTTTGTCCTTTCCGGCTCCTGATGAGCACACTCTGAGAACTAATAAATCTTTAGGGGAATGACCTTTGCCATGGAATCAAAATCGGTGTCCTGGTGGAGAAGAAACAAATTGTGCTCCAGTGCCGTCTCGGCCACCAGACAATCAATTGCGCTTCGAACGGTGACCCCCTTTTTCCGGCAATCCCGATAGATCTGCGCCGCTTTTGCATAAGACTCAACCGGGTCGGTCAAATGATAGAAGCGCTGTACCTCAAGATAACGCTTTAAGAGTTGATACTCGTCTTCTGAAGCGGCACCCTGAAGGACTTCCTGAAGGATAAAGGAGGTGATTCCGAACGGAATATCCTGTTTTAAGATCGCTTCAAACCGTTTGCTACCCTCCCTCTTCCTTCCCTTCAGAAAATCGATGAGCACAGACGTATCGACCAGAATCATCTTCCTTCCCGCATTTTTTTGTAGTTGTAATCTTTCGCAAACCGAATCCTCCCGGCCAAATCCAGAAGATCGACCCGCTTCCTCGTCTCAACGAACTCCTGAAGGGCCTGGTGAATCAGATCCTTTTTCGTCTTTACCCGGCTCAACCTGAATGCCTCCTCGACCAGGCGGTCATCCAGAACGACATTGGTCCTCATTTTACACCTCCTGATGTGTATCATTATACACCTTCTCGCAAGGGGATGTCAAACGGATTGGGGAACCACCGATGATTCCCATGGAAATGCGAGTGAATGAGCCTTGGGGTCCACCACAGAGACACAGCGCGGCATAGCCGCAACCAAAAACGATAGACGATGCACGATAGACGATAGACGATTCAGAGAAGCCCGACAAATCACTCTTGTCCAAAATAGGAGTTTCACCGCAGAGTCGCCGAGGGCGCAGAGAAGGCGTTTTTTTTCTTTGGCGGCAAGAGGCCGCCAAAGAAAAAGCCCTTTCCCTATGTGAATGTTCCTCTTCCGCTGTAGGGGCGGGTCTTGCACCCGCCCAAGGGCAGGCGTAAAGCCTGCCCCTACAAACCCTGTGCCATTGAATCGATTGCTCGCCGCGCTGGCGCAGCGGGCCGTAGACATGAGGTTTGTGATCCAATCGCCTCTTGCGATTGGATCACAAGAATAAAAATCCCTCTGCGATCTTTGCGCCTCTGCGGTGAACCTGGTTTTGGATGTGCTCAAGATCGATCGAAAACCCCAATGAAATCAACCAAAGGACCAACAACGTCCACCCAATTTGGACAGCGATGTAAGTGCATAGTGAAAAAGAAAGGGTACAGGGGAAAGAGCGATCTTCTTCGTTTTTTGCCTAACACCTTACGCCTAATGCCTAACACCTTGCGCTTAATGCCCTCAGGTTAGCCGACGTGTCGGTAAAGGACACTCCCTATCTTATTCAAAATGGGGAGGGGCATCCTTTTGAAAATCTCGTTATGGAACCCCGTGACCCTCGACGAACCGTTCACAAAAGCACCCTTCTTGAGATCGTACCGGTAATAATGGATTGGATGCTCGGAGGGTCTCAGGGCAGACTTAAACTGGATGAGGCCCTGATTTTCCGGCTCCGTCCTGCCGAGGCACAAGCTCCTGTACCCATTCTGGCAGTGCCATTTGATGGCCTCCCACATGACGAGATTGTTCGCCCGGAGGTGCTGGTAGCGGCGGTCTGACGCCCCGTACTTGTAGACGGCCTTCTTCCCGAAGTGGAGAAAGACGGCCCCTGCAATCCGTTTCCCCTGGTAGGATGCGAGGGCAACGAATCCAAGGCCCTTCGATATCACGTCGTGGTGAATATTCCTGAAAAATGCACCGGGTTGCGGCGGCAGCCCGTGGTCTCTTCTCGTCATGCAATTCAGGCGGTAGAATTCCCTTACGGAGTCCGAAGAGTCGAAGATCCCCACCTCGACGCCTTCCTTGCCGGCCTTTCTGATGTTTCGCCTTGCGGAATCCCTGAATCTGCCAAACGTTTCCTCCGCGTTCCCGTCGAGGTCGACGACATGGCCCAAATAAGAAACGTTAGGTGTTAGGCGCAAGGCGTTAGGCGAAGCAAAAGAATCGACAGGCGAATCTGAAGATGCGTCAGGCAAACCAGAACATGCGGTAGGTATAAGGTTTAAGGCGGTAGGCGAGTCTGAAGAAGCGTCAGGCGTTAGGCGCAAGGTGTTAGGCGACAAAAATGGAGACACAGGAGACCCCTCGCTGCTTGCGCTCTCGCCACTTACGGACGTTGTCCCCTTACTACTTACTCCTTGCTCCTTACGGGCAACCGAAATCCTTAGTTCGATGTATCTCCAGTTCTGTTTTCTTCCGAATTCAACAACTCGATCGAATAACTCTTTGAATGAAAGACCATCGTTCATGATGGGGTCGCAATAATCGGTGAATGGAAGTGAAACCCCCCGCTTCCCCGTCAGGAAGCTCTTCACTTCCATCACCGGAAGCAGCCCGGCGATTCGACCTCCCTCGAATGCCGTAAAGTAGAGCGGTGTGTAATGGTAAGACTTCCGGAGGACTCCGGCCCACGCCGATGTGTGGAAAATGGTGCCTTCCGGATGAGAGAGAATGAGGTCGTCCCAATTAGGGAACCCAATAGGGTTTATAATCGTGATCCCGTTCATCATAAGGGTGTAGGCAGTAGGCAGTAGGCAATAGGCAATAGGCAATAGGCAATAAGCAATAAGCAATAAGCAATAGGAAGAATAGTGTTAAGTGAATAAGCTCGGTTATTGGGTTACTTGGGTTGGGATGTTGAACACGAAAACCCAACGAACTCAACGAACCCAATAAACCCAATAAACCATTTACGCCTTACTTTGGCCACTTACGAATTTCTTGATATGAGAGGCGACGTATTCTTGCTGCTCGGCGGCGAGCTGGGGAAACATGGGAAGGGACAGAATCTCCTTGGCGACCCTCTCGGTGACGGGAAAGTCTCCTTCCTTGAATCCCCTGCCGCCGTAAGCCTTCTGGAGATGGACCGGGACAGGGTAATGAAGGCCTGTGGCAACCCCGTTTTCGGAAAGATGGGCCTGGAGCCTTTCCCTTTCCTGAACGCGAACGATGTAGAGATGGTAAACCGCTCTGGCCCAGGAGGGCTCGAATGGGGAAATAACCGTGTCAAGTGATAAGTGTTGAGTGCCCTCACCCCTCACCCCTTGCGTCTCACTCCTTATGAACAGTTGATTGTAACGGGAGGCAATGCGCCTCCGTTTTTCATTCCAATCAGAAAGATGTTTGAGCTTCACCCGGAGAATCCCGGTCTGCATCGAGTCGAGGCGTCCATTGTATCCCTCAAAATCATGGTAATATTTCTTAGCCTGGCCGTGGTCCCGGAGCATCCGTATCTTCTGCGCGACGGCCCCGTCACTGGTTGTTACAGCTCCCCCTTCACCGCAGGCGCCAAGGTTTTTCCCGGGATAGAAGCTGAAGCCGGCGGCCAACCCCATGGAGCCTGCCTTCCTCCATCTCTTCTCTTTTTGCGAGTAATAGGCGGCACCGTGGGCCTGGCAGGCGTCCTCGATCACGATCAAGCCGTAGCGGTTTGCGATTTCGAGGATTGCATCCATGTCAGCAGGCTGGCCGTATAAATGAACGGGAAGAATCGCCCTAATGCGATTCGCGTTAGGCGAATGAAAAGAAGTGTCAGGCGGTAGGCGGTAGGCGGTAGGCGACAAAAATGGAGACAGAGGAGACCCTTCGCGACTTGCGCTCTCGCCCCTTGCGGAATCTGACCCCTTGCCACTTGCTGCTTCCGACTTACGGGTTCTTAGATATTCTTCGAGTTTACTGGGGTCCATATTGTAGGTGCGCTCGTCGATGTCGACGAAGGCCGGCGTTGCACCAGCCTGGGAGATGGCCTCCGTTGTGGCAATGAACGTATTCGGAACGGTGATGACCTCATCGCCGGGACCGATGCCGGAAGCGATCAGGGCGAACCGGAGGGCATCCGTCCCGCTGTTGACGGCAATGCAGTATTTGGTCTCGCAGAATGCTGCGAATTCCTCTTCGAACGACTGGACCTGGGCGCCTCCGACGAAGGAGGCGGTCCTGAGGCAGCCCCGGAAGACTTCAACCAGCTCTTCTTCCAGTTCTTTGTGGGGAGCCACCAAATCTAAGAACGGCACGCTCATCTTCATCCTCACCCCCTCCTCTCTCGCCCACTTCGTTCGAGCCCGCAGAGGGCTCAGAGAGAACCTTGATTGGCCTGATTTTTTGGAAACATCAAAAATTCAGGCCACCGCTTCGCCACTTCGTGGAAAAGTGCAATAGATCGATCTCTCGCAGAGTTCACAGAGAAAGGCCGGATGTTTTTATCCAGCGGAATGCTGGCGGGTTGTTTCGGTTGAAAACCGAAACAACCCG
>Ga0209777_10000643_pt1 | contig 55380 bp, 46 predicted proteins | sample FrelakmetHBP12HB_FD_187147 | JGI IMG/M metagenome (GOLD analysis project Ga0209777, IMG submission 187147) | Freshwater lake sediment microbial communities from the University of Notre Dame, USA, for methane emissions studies -HBP12 HB (SPAdes)... | ecosystem: Environmental > Aquatic >...
ATCTTGTAGCTTCTCTTCATGGCGGTTCTCTCCTTTTAAATGGTTTTTTCCTATCGCTGATTTTACATAAATCAGCGGGAAAGAACCGCCACCTTTATCAACCTTCAACTAGGATTGGGACAGCCTCTCGAGGTTGGATCCGCAATCATTAGCGATATTCCAAGCTATTACTCCGCCATCCTTCAGTATTTTGTGGCAGTTCTCGATGATTATTTTCATGTCGTTTAGATACGCTTCGTATTCGCTCCATTGGGCATATTCTCTCTGATTATAATATGGAGGACCACCGAACACATGATCCATTATGACGCCGCCGACCAAGAACTTAACATCTTCAAAATTTCTTGAATCGCCGCAAAGAAGCCGATGCATTCCCAACTCATAAAGACCCCCTTGTTTTGTGAGAATATCAGCATTGATTGTCGGCAGCTCATTTTCATCGGGATATTCATTGAATAAGAGATGACGAATTTCATCTGAAGAAAAGCCAAGAGTTTTTACATCGAAATCCTCATTTTTCAATTCTTCAAGAATATCTCTTAATTTGGGAAAATCCCAATCCGCAATTTCAGCGGTCTTATTATCCGCAATCGCAAAGGCCTTTCTTTGCGTTTCTGTCAACTCAACAACGATTACAGGGATACAAGTCATCCCCAGTTTTTGAGCCGCTTTCCAACGAGTATGACCCGCGACTATCGTATGGTTCTGATCACAGATAACAGGAACATTAAAGCCAAACGAGCTTATGCTCTTTGCAACCGCCTCAACTGCATGTTCATTGATCCGTGGATTATTTTCCCACGGATGCAGGTTTTCCAATTCAATTTCCTCAATTTTCAGCATCTGTTTTTTCCTCCTGGATTTTTCTTACTACGCCAACCACTTTCCCTGCCACGCTGACATCGTGTTTAGCCGGGTCGTACAGAAATGTCTTGTGATCCTTGTTTTCCGGTTCAAGACGGATCAGGTTTCCTTTGGAAGATATTCTTCTCACAACCGGCTTTCCCTCCACAATCGCAACACCAATCTCCCTGTCTTCAACCTTCTGCATTTTCCGGGCAACCACAAGATCGCCATCCTGAATGTTTGCGCCGATCATACTGTCTCCTTTCACACGGATCGAAAAGAGATTCAACGGGTTGCCGAAGAGAGCGCCGATCGAAAGATAACCGTCGATATTTTCAACGGCCGTTACAGTGGTTCCGTCAGCGACGCGAACAATTATCGGAATGCTCCCCGCCAATTCCACGTTGCCGGAACTTAAACGAATACTTCGCGCCTTAGCAATAAGCCCCTTCTTTTTCAGAGCGATCAGGTGTCGCCAGACACCGTTAGTGGATTTCATATCCATCCCTACCTGAATCTCTCTTACCGTCGGGGAATGATCGTTGTGACGAATGAAATCCCTTATGAACTCGTAGACAAGCTTCTGCCTTGCGGTTAGTTCTTCCAAAGTATATACACCTCTGATAGGAATGGCTGCCTTAATGGAGCAAAATCTGTTTGGGTACGAAAAACGACCTGATTCTGATAAGCCCTAAAAAGCATGGGAATGACTATAGTGAATATATGTTCACCTGTCAAGCCCTATATAACATTTCCCCCTCCTACTTATAGCAGGAAAAAGGACATTTCTTTGGGATGAGCCAGTAAAATAGCGGGTTTGAGGAACTTCATTTTTGAAAAACGAGAATTTGATACGTGAACACTTGTTCAATAGTCTGACCTTTTTAAAATAAAGCTGTCACAAATTCGGCACAAATGCCCCCTTGTGATTTTACGAAATCATGCTAAACTATTGAAAACAAAGGGAAGCCGGAGTGGCGGAACTGGTAGACGCACGGGACTCAAAATCTTAAGTAATCCAATCGGCAAAAATTCAACAAAATCGCTAACTTACTGAAAATAAACAGAAAAGTAGGTCAGCTACCGCAACTGATTATCCTGATAGACCCGACCTTTTAGGCCGGTTTAGACGAAAACCTGGAACAATTCTGGAACAAACTTGGTTAATAGACGGTAACTTCAACCTTCTGTTGACACTGTTATATTTTCATGGTATTTTGCTTTAGGCCTAGTTAAAAAACGATTGGAATTCAGATGGCTACCGATAAAAACACAGTACAAGTCCCTTTTCGTTCCCGCCAGGATATTGAGTTAAAGGCTCAGGACGTTCTACGCAAACATGGGCTTAAGTCTATTCCTATAAATCCCGTTGTATTGGCAGAACGGGAAGGTTTCCAAGTAAACAACGCAAAATTTTCGGATGAGAATCTCTCTGGCATGATTGCCAAACGTGGCAATAATCTAATGATCTTGGTACGCGCTGAGGATTCACCAAATCGCAAGCGATTTACGATTGCCCATGAATTGTCGCACCATTTCCTTCATTTATTAGGCGACGGCGAGTTTGTGGACGATGAAGCGGACCTGTTTCGTGAGGATTACGGTGAAGACTCAGAGAATACTCCATCAAAACGTAGGGCCGAGATTCAGGCAAACATTTTTGCATCGGCCCTCCTAATGCCCGAAGATCATGTCCGCGCTTTATGGAATGAGATACGATCCGTTTCGAAAATGGCGAGCTTGTTTGGCGTGTCCGAAGAATCAATGGGCTATCGATTGGCACGATTGGAGATTTCTTCAAATGACTGAGCCGCTCAAAGTGCCCTCTTCTATTCGGGATTTAGTTACAGAAGTCAAAGAGCCGATCTCGGCGAGTGCACTGGAAACGCTCGATAAATACACACAGATTCACGACCGTAGCTATCAACTTCACACCTTCGTAGAAGCATGGAAAGAGCAGCAAAATAGCGACAGGAAAATGCGAGCAACCTACGCAACGTGGCTTCTTATTGTTGTAAGTGTACAAATACTACTTATTAACATCGCCTTTTTCATGATTGGAGCGAGAGTGCTTGAAGTCGAGAAATGGGTAGCAAACGTTTTTATTACTGCTGTCCTCGTTGAAGTATCCAGCCTTGTTCTTATCGTTGTGAAATATCTTTTCCCTGAAGGCTTAAAATCGGCTCTCGACATTTTAGACCGTATCTACAAGGATACGCAGAAATGAGCATCGACTTCAGAAAATGCCTCTATGCTCTTTCCGACGTGATAATCAATCGTCCCCCGCCGTTGAGAGTTTACGACCAGATATATATGAAGCTACCGGACATGTTATTGCAGGCCGAGGTGATTGGCCGATGGTTTAATGATAAAACAGTTTTATTTATCGGGGATGGCGACGCAATCGGATTAGCCGTTGCACACCTTGGAAACCAAGAATTAATACCGGGACTTCCCAATCACATTCATGTGCTAGATTTTGATGAAAGAATTATTCTGTCAATCAAGAACTTTGCAAAGGAACATGATTTAAACAACAAAATCAGTGCCCGGCTATATAACGTCGCAGATCCCTTGCCGGAAGATATCTGGCAAAGTTACGATGCTTTCTATACTAATCCCCCCTGGGGGTCCGTCAATGGAGGTTCTAGCGTTTGGGCATTTGTAGGCCGCGGCATAGAGGGCGTTAAATCTGATGCAACAGGCTGTATCATAATCGGTGACCATCCTTCGTTTTGCTGGACCCATGAAGTGCTTGCTTCGACCCAAGAAAAGGCATTGAAGGAAGGTTTCCACGTCGCAGAATTGATCCCCGAATTTCACCGTTATCATTTGGATGATAACCCAGAACTAACTTCCTGTTGCTTAATACTGAGAAGAACTGGCAAACATGAGAGAAAATACAACAGTCAACGTCTTGGCCAAAACGACCTCAAAAATTTTTATGGACGCGAGGCACCGTTGCAAGCCAGATATATCCGTGATCTTACTGATGGCGGCAGATTCCCAAGCCGCGATTTCAAAGTCGAACCACTAGAAAAGGAATAGAAAATGTCATCGATCCCCAAAAATTTTATTTTCATGAAGGTCGGGAATCACGCAGGTGAAGACTGGGATGCTATCCTTAAGCGTAAAAGAAAGGAACTTGTTGATAGTGGCAAGATATTTTGGGGTTACGGAGGAACCTCGTGCCATCCCATCAATCAGGTACAACCCTTTGCTCGCCTCACCTTAAAAGAGCAGGGTCAAATCGGTCTAATTATGGAATCTATTGACTCTCATGCTGGTTCAATAGAGGTTAAGGCACAGGAATACTCATCCGATGGTATTACATGGGAACCCATTCCAGACGGAATTCTCGTTACTGGTTCCAGATATGCTCTTATCCTTGGTAAAATTGAGCCTATAGATCTTGAAGTGAACCTCGCAGATTTTGAAGTTGGAGTTGGTCCAAGTCGCGGCAAAATCGCTGATGAATACCTTAAGGGGCGGATTGACAAAGCTTGCCTGAAAAGAAGGGAAAGTGGTCTCGTTGAAATTGAACCGAAAATCCATAAAATTAGCTTCACCGCAAATTTGATAGACCCATTTGCTGTACTTTTGCGCACTTAAAGGGGGGGCATTGTTATGCCAATGCCTAAAGTATTACGGAGATACACGAGCTTGCCGATTCTATTCGACATGCTGGTGAATAGAAAGATTACGCTTTCTGACCCTGCCTCTTGGGAAGACCGAAACGACGCCTTCTATGTGGAAAAGTATCGCGAGTGGAAGCGACTTAAGACGGTTCTAGTGCTCTGTTTCACGACCAAAGCCGAGACGTTTCATCACTGGAAGGTATTCGCTGGCAACTCCAGCGGTGTCTGCATACAGTTCTATGCAGATAAACTAATTGCCTGTTTTAATCATCATTCAGGGATAAGAAAAGGATATGTAAAATACAAACTCATGCGCGATCTAAAGCGCGATCGTCCTTCGTTAGACGAACTTCCATTCCTCAAACGAAAGCAGTACGCAGACGAGGTTGAATTCCGAATACTCTACGAGAACCGGAACAAAATATTTGAGATAAAAGACTTCTTGCTAGATCTCGGTTCCATTAAGAGAATCACACTGAGCCCATGGCTCCATCATTCAGTTTCCGAAACTCTCAAAGGAGTAATCCACCAGATCCCTGGCTGTTCCTCAATGCCCATCATCAGGACAGGAGTGATAGATTATTCGGTTTGGAAAGGCATTGCACGCAAAGTGAAATAAGCTCAAGTTTCAGAAGATAAATCTCTCGGAGAGTTAGCTTTGCCTAAAATGTAAAATACACAGAAAAGTAGGTCAGCTGCCGCTACCGATTAACCTGATTAAACGGCCCTTTTAGGCCCGTTTTGACGAAAACCTGGAACAATTCTGGAACAAATCGCCATATTTCCGCTCGGCATAAGCCCGGTGCTGCTTTGCAGGTACTTTCGGGGCCACCTATCAGGCAACCGCCTTTCCCTTACGGGAAAGACTGAGCTTTAGCTTAAGAATAGGAGATGTGATTGATTATTTTTAGGCTTTTGTCCTCTTGACCTCGAATAGATGGGTGAAAAGCGACGGAAACCTAAAAGAGTTTTTTTTTGTGATGAAAAATAGAGTAAGATGCCTTATACGTCTACTTAGGACCAGCCCTTGAAGCATTTAGACAAACTAAGTTCTTGTTTCTCATATGAGGAGGGCTTAGGCTGTGCCGCTGGCTGTGACATTCGGAGAAAACGAACATTACCCAAGGGTATTCCATCAGTCAGAATCGTCGGCACATTATGTCCGCGAACTTCGAACATGATCGGTGTGCCCTTACCGTCAGGTCGCAGATATCCAAAGTATGGGTGAGCAAAGCCAGCATACTCTATGCGCCATTCACCCATTTGCGTCGTATAGGATTTGCACTCAAGCGCAAGGTGGGATGGTATCCTAAGACGTTCTTTGGAACGTAGGATATACAGCCGATCCGGCTCTAACGTGATGGCATCTTCTTCTGCTTCTACTGGCTCCCAATACTCGCGCGGATCATAGTGTTCCTTTTTGTCGGGATCAATCGGTGGAAGGTCGTCACGTTTCTTTGCGACAAAGGCTGAGCATCCAGCTATCTTATCCGGTTTAAGATCGAGTCTAAATGGAAACCATATGTCATCTAACTCATTTTCGCAAGGGGCCCTATAGGGTTCTCTGTTTTCATCCAAGACCGGAAAAGAATTATCCTCTTCATGGAATAGCTCTTCTCTCGTTAAAGATATATCATGCTCTTTCCCCTTGAATAAACGGAGTTGTGACAAGGCCGTGCCTTGTTTAACTTCCAAATCAAAACTTATTGGAGTAACCTCTATGTATAGGTCATGTTTCTCGCCTTTTTTAACGAAATCAAAAGTCTCAGATTCGTCTACAAGAAGTCGGACCAGGACATCAAGCCGACCGATAGAGCTTCTGCCAGTGGCTTTACCCTCGATCCTTGTATCTGTCAAGTCCAATTCACAGTCGGCTTTGAATAAATAAACCTGTTGTTTTTTAAGATGGACCAGAGATTCTCCAAGAGATTTTGGGGTTTTTGGGTGTAAGGAATATTTGTGGATTAGATCGGCAACCTTATATTTCTTCCCGGTTCGACAACTACCCTTCATCTCCCAAAATTCATTACCCAAAGGAAGGTCTATAGCCGCCTCACCATCAGATAGTTTATTAAATTCGCGCCCTGCTGATTTGTAAAGCCTGACGGTGCCACTATCTGGTTCGATTAATTTATTTATTTGTTTTTCACATAGTATTCCTGCGCTCATCGAGAATCTCCTTAAATATGGACAGGCAAATCGAGAGCACGCAGCAAGGGTGATTTAGGTTCCAACCTTTGAAAAGATTGGGGAGGCCGTAGTTGTGGACATACCTCCTTTGCGTATTTCAGAAGAAGTTGATTGGGTGTCAATTTTATGCCTGAGAGGTGGATTGCATAGCCATGAGATGTGCCGGTAAAGTACTTATCGAATGCCGCTTGTGAAATGCCACATTCTTGTCGGTACATATTCCAAAGGTGCTTCTTCTGGCTGTGATCTACTTTAGTTACTTTAGCAGTGAACATGAACCGCTGCACTGGGTGTGTAACATAGAATACAATCGTTGAGCCCTCATATTTCTTTGAAAATTTGCGTCTAAGTTCGACTGTCTTCCGGCCCTGAAGTATGGGTTCCGCAAATTCCGGTCTCAGCGACATCAGCAATGTCTGTTCGTTGGGCATTTGTTTAGGGACAACACCGAATAGTGTGCGTTCGATCCCTTGTGAAAGTTCGTTGTCGATCGTTTCGGCCACTTCGTCTCTCGGGCAGGAGTAAATTAACTCATCCAACCCATTCGTGTAGCGATTTGGTTCGACTGCTATCTGCCGAAAACCAATTGACTCGAAGAAAGGCTTACAACCTTCCTCGGCGGCTTCGCTTATAGTAACATGGAATCTATTGGTATCAGGATCCAACAGGCGACTAAGCCCCTCAGTTACCAAGACCCTGCCGACGCCTTGGTCGCGAACAGACTCTCGCAACCGCAAGGTGCACAATTTGGCTGAATTACCAGGTTTGCCGATGAAAAGACCTTCCAAAGAACTTCCTGTGTCGACTACTAGCACTATTCGCCTACATTGTTCAAGGTTTGGGCGAACACGATTATCCCACCAAGATTCTATACCAGGATAGAGGGCGCTACTCTCAAGCAGGAACTCCCGGATTTCTGCATAATCTTCTGGCTGGGCTGGGCGAATCAACAATTTGCTCAACTTGCACATATTCATCTGTCCTGCTCCAGCGGGATTTGGACACCCCCCTGCTTTTTTTAAGTGAGTGATGCTACTCACGTCCTTGTTTTCGTCCTTCCTGTCTGCGTGTCGTGTCCGCACCGGAACACTTTCCGACCTTTCTTTTTGAAGTTCGGCCACACCCTCGTGTGGTTTCTCTTAAGATCAAAAAGATGCCTAATTAGGATGCCATAATATGATCTTTATTTCAGAAAAGCAAGCAAGGTACCCTCATTTTGATGTGACCTTGCCTTTTTACTTTCAGGACTTCACTTTGCACGACCAATTCGGATAATCGTCACCCTTGTGCCTGTTGTTTTCCCATTGGAGCGGCTGGAGATTGGCAAAGTCGTTTGTTCCTCCTTTGGAAACAGGCTTGATGTGGTCAATCTCCCATCCCCACTGCTCCGTCTTCCCGTATTTTTCGCGTTGCATAGACGCCCCACACGTGTCCTTTCGAAATGAATGATACTGTGGCTCCGGGGTCCCTTTTTGCCATACGGCTCGATAGTCGTCGCATCGAACCGCCACTATCTGTTCTAGTCCCTGCTGATCTAAACATATCCAATTTCCTCCCTAATTCTTGCCATCAATCTTTTTAGAGAGCAGGTCTATTTTGTTGCCTAAATTGATAAGCTCCTCTCGGACGGGTTTCATGATTTCAGAAATCATCGCGGCGACCAAATTTTTCATGGCTTCATCCGTTAGTAAATTGCCTTTTACATTTACTTGGTCGCCATTCCTTAAAATTATCTGTTCCTTAATCGCCATTTTCAATTCCTCTCGATTTATAGTTTTATTCCCGTCATCGGAAGCCCTTTGGGAGTGATAGCGTCGGCTCCCAAATGAACTAAATATCCGATTCCTAAATCGTCCAGTATCTCCTTTAATTGTGGGTCAATATCAGCAGACTTTACTTTTTCGCGGGACACTCCTAAGGCTCCTGCGGCAGCATAGCTATGAAAAAATTTCCTATGATGAGCGTTTTCCGCCGGTTCTAGAAAATCTGGACCGCAAGCACCAACTCCCCCGGTGGCTGCGCTTTTAACTACTTTAAATATTAGCTCCCCCAATCCCACGGAGGAATTTGATTTGAGTTCGCTAATCAATCTCCGGCCACCTGCAACGACTGCACCTTGCACAAAGTGTTCTTTAAAACGAGGCATTATTCGGTTTCACCCTAAAATTTGGATTTTAAGGAGAAACTACAATATATTGTGTCGCTTGTCAACTGCTCGCACTATATACGGGAACACTTTAGGAAAAGCGCCTATTTTTGCAAGGAAGGGAAAACAGGGTGTAGATAAGCCTATAGAAATTAAGTATCTACACCTTTTTTGATTGAAAAATTGCCGTAACCCTTTGAAAACAAATGGAATTTTGTTGCCCCATGTTGGTTCGCTTCGCTCCCGACAGCCCCAAATAGAAGAACTGTTTTAGACATCTTTGCTTTACTTGTTTACAAAATAGAACATTGTCTAAAAATAATCAAGCTTGAAATAGTGACTTATCGAGCGAAAACGAGCGCGCCTGTTTCTTGATTTTCAAAAAAACGAGCGCGCTCGTTTTCCGCTCATTTCTTACTCTATTTCCATATTTAATGAGCGCCGCGTCCTGTGCCAACAGCCTGCAATTGCTTGTGTTTTTTGCTCAATTGGCGCAAAACACGGCTTGCTTGAAAAAGGCTCAAATGGAACATTGCCAGTGATATATGGTCTGGACGGTTTGCTCTACTATAGCCCAGCATCCATCAGGTCACGCAAAAAAGTTGCGCCCAGTTGTACCCTATCAAGCATGTCGAGCAGCCGCCCCTCAGATTCGACCTGCTGCACCAGCAAAATGTGGTCAGCGTCGATATTATGCTTATCACACACCCGCGAAAAGGCTTCCAAGAAGTCAGGATTCGCTGGCGGTTCAAGTTCAAATCCGGTCTCGACACAACGGACCCCTACGCCGCTTTTTTCGAAACGCATCCACCGCGGCAGTGTTTCGTTACCTGTGAACCATGGGTCTCTGACAGTACCCCCCACGCCACTTTCTCGATAAATAGCTAGCAGGAAGGGATCTCGGTACCAGCTGTTCAACTGCTTTCTGTTGAGCATACAGAGGGAATAGCCGAGCGTGCCGTTCAAACCCACATATAATCCAGAGTTTCCTTCGCGCATAACAGGATATTTTACAAGGTAATAGCGCCATCCGAAATTCCTGTTTGTTTCACTTGCGTCGAGAAAGCGTTTCTGGATCGTTTCGAGGCAATCACAGGGGGCACCCCCGAGTTGGTCTACCTCATCAAGCAGCCGAACAAGCACCTCTCGCATGGGCCCAATATCCGAACGCCGACCTTCGGTCAGGAGCATACGCCATGGAGCCTCGTTGACCCTGGAACCGAAATGAAAGTAGCGGTGGTTGCCTTGCATTCTCGAGTAGTCACCAATCGCGAGCATTGCCCCCGTGAGCGCCAGCCAGCAGGCGCTGTCAGAGAAAAGTCTTTCAAAAATACCAGCCCGTCGCTCAAATGCACCTGCATCCAGATCGAATGAGGCGAGACAACCGCGTAGCAGGGTGTTATCTTCGAGCTTGAATAACACGCTCTCCAGATCGGGGTGCTTTGCGAGAAATTCAGCTTTCTGACGCTCCTCTTCCACTTGTGCGGTATTAAACTCGCGTACTTCTTCCAAGTATCCCTTAACGACAATCTGCTTCACGTCAGCGATAAGTGAGTTCATCTTATCCTGGCGGATTTCATTGTTGGATGCTTCGACCAGGTTGCGCAGCACACGCAAGCGCCGTGGAAAATTCTGGATGTTACTAAGGTGCAGGCGGTGCAGGAGAGCAGCGTAAAGATAGAGGGTTTGTTGCAAGGTCATCTCCCCATAGCTTCGGCAGCAGGCGGCGAAGAGGTCTATATCGATCTTACCTGACTGGCCAAATAGCATAACCTTGACGTTATTGCTCGATTCCAAAGTCCCCGGAGCCCTGACGAACAGGCCTTCGAAAACCTCAGAGATATTGACGCCGATCCATTTGTCGAAGGCATCAAATAAAAATTGTAAATGTTCTGCTGCCTTTGGATTACTGGGCCCGTATACCCGCTCGGCGAGAACAATGTCCTCACAACTATCTTCCGGCCATTCGCAGACTTCCGTCACAAAGCGGAAGTAGTTCATGAATTCTTCATCCACTATATTGTTGCCGCAACGATAGGGCCAAAGGAGGTCCGCCCACTCACCGTCGACCTTATCTGCGAATTTTCCAGAGATGTCTGGGAACGGGTCATCAAGCATTTTTTCAAAGCGCGCCTTGAAGTTCTCGAAGTCAGTGAGCGGCTTTCCGCGGGAGTTCATCTTGATATAGAGTTCTTCGCTTAGCCCCATTTCCTCCATCGGCAGCAGATGGAAGGAGACCGCCGGATTTTTGGTATCGACCAGGCGTTCCCATGCTGCCCCACAGTCTGCTTTGACAAATCGCTCGTTAATTGCATCGAGCATTACCAGCATTGACTGAATGGTCGGGTCATGGCGCCACGGGTACAGGTACCACGACTGATCCACTATCCACGAGGACAGTTGGCCTACATTGGGAGGCGACTGGCGGCACTCCACGAGGCGCTCACAGAACATGCGTGCGCTGGCGCGGGTGGCGTAGCTGAACTGTTTCCACCCCTGCTCCTGTTCCATTGGGTTGGCGCGGTAGGCTAGATACCAATGCAGAAGAAACAGGGTGGTGAGCCGCTGCTGTCCGTCTAGTGGCTGGAACTTCCCGTCTTTGTTGACCTCACCATAGATGAAGTCGAGACACACCGGCTCGCCTCCCATGACTGCGCTGCAAAGCATGTCAAGGAAGTTGTCGCGTATGCGTTTAACCTTCTCACCTTTGCGCCCCTGCGCGTAATCTCGCTGAATCATAGGTATCTCGATACTCCTGATGGCAGGTGCATCTGAACCTGGCAAGCGCTGCGCAAACAGACCGTTATATGAGGTTATGAAGCTCTTCATGACTGTCGCTCCTCCGGCTGCAGGTAGCTGGCAATCACTCCTCTCTCCTGAGAGATCATCGCCTGGAGGTAACTTTCACGATCTTGTGGACCCCAAAAGTGGATCTGTTGAGCGTTCGCGTCGGTGTAGTACTTGAGGAACACATGGCGCGTGCAGATGGGGATATAACTGCCCTTTCGATCGCGTTCCAGGATAAGTCGCCGCTTGACCTCGAACACGGCTTTTCCCAGTGCGCTGTTGTCGCCGCTTGAAAGAAGCGCAAGGTTTGATATCGAATGCATCGATTGAGCATCACCTTCAAGGGTAAAAAGTTCGGTCACTTCACTCGCAAGTTGAGGGAAATTCAGCCGGTCGACCTTGTCAATGACCGAGTCAATTCGAGCAAGCATGGCATTGCGCCGCTCCTTGGCAATGGGCAAATCGACGAGAGCTTCGCGGTGCAACCTCAACCATTCCTGCCATTGTTCCACCTTGGTAAGGCCTTCGGCATGCTGGGCATGGATGTGTTCCAGCGACCATGCCCCTGAATGATGGGCATGAAACGGATAGCGCTCCGAAGATTCTTTTATACGCCGCACTGTCTCGACGTTCATCAGCAGCAGAATTTGCTCGCACTTTCGTTTGTCGGTTTTATTATCGTAACTGAGTTCGGCCACGGCAGCGGGGGTAAGTTTGAGCTTGTCTCGGATAAGCTGGTCAAGCTGCGAATCAAAGCCTTTCTTCGTACTGTTCTCCGCGAGCGCGACCAGGTCTGCGAATGGTTCCCCTATGGCCACGAGGTAGCCAATCTTATGGTAGAGGTCGCGGTTTTCGTACCACCCCATCAACAGCCCATGTTTATCAGTCACCATTTCCCATACTTTTTTGCGTGAGCTCGACTCGATCTTTTTCCGCAACTCATCGAAGGTGTAAAAGAGTGCCCGTTGACGTTCTGTGGGATCGCCAGCAATGGCATCTAGCAGCAGGTCGATGCGAGTCGGGCACTCGTCCGGCTTCTTATCGGACACGAATGACCAGATATCCGGGGAGCGCAGGTCCCGCTCGAAGCCGTCCCACTGCAAAGCCAATTCCTGGGCCCGGTCGTCACTATCGTCAGACAGCAATAGTGCCTTCACCAACTCGGCATCGGTGAGTGGAATGCGGCCAATGTTTAGGCGCGTGAACAATTTTGTGGAATCCAGTTCGGGCGGTGCCTCGTACCAGATCACTCGTACGCTCTCGAATAGAAAGCCGTAGAATTTGTCGGCAACGTGCTGGCGCTGTTGGTCAGAGTCTCCGTGATCTTCAAACCAATTGCGGATGCAATCATAAGCTTTATATAAGTGAAAGAAGTCGATATTAATTTTGCTTTGCGAGGCATCCAATTCTTGCAGGTAGGTCTCGCTATTCGGCCGGGTTTCATAGGTGATCGAGTATGGAGGGCCATATTTTTTCAGGCCTTCGAGCTGCATGTAGCGGAAGATGAGATAGAGTGTCGTAAGCCGCTGTTGACCATCAACAAGCTCCCACTCGTTGTTGAGGCGATGTTTCACTACGACTGGCTGGAGACAGTAATCTTTGCCTTTACTGTCCCAGATATCATCAAGGAGTCGTTTTACCTCGATCATACCCCAGCGGTAGCCGCGCTGATACCTAGCGACAAAAAATCGCCCTTTGATCTCGCCGACAAGCTTCAGTTCGAGAAGGGCACCAATCGCTGATCCCACCCCGGCTTGTACAGTGGAGGTCTGGAGCGTGGCAGGGGTGTCTCCGTGTTTAGGGTCGAGTTTTGTCACATAATCACTCATTTGTTTCCCAAAAGAAATAATAACTATTTTTTATCATATCTAGCCAATTTCACTTGGTCAAGCAGGTCTGGCCTATTGATTGTAATGATGCCGTAACCCTTTGCAAATAAAGGGTTATTCGGCTTTGTCTGCCTTTATTTATAGATTAACGGGGATTTCAATTGGAACCTTAAGCCCGATCTTCGTCGCAACTAATGTGCCGATCCCCGATCTGGCAAGTTGGCAACGCAAAATTGATATTTGTTGCCATTTTGCCGTCATTTTATGGAAGAAAAGTTAATTGTGATGTCCCCCTTGCCTACTATGATGCTTTGAATTGTCGCCTCTATTATTTTGCGTTTTTTATCATGTCCTAACTGAGGCCAGAATTCATATAGGTCAATTGGGCTTTCAACAATTTGGTGATCGGACAGGCCCTTAATCCTAAGCAGGTCCAGTTCGGCTTGAAGCTCCGGAATCTGCCTGACAATTTGCTCAAGGATTTGCTCCAAAGGCTTATGTCTGTCACTAAAGGATTCCTTGGAAATTTCCCCCTCGTCATAAAGTTGAAACAATTTATCATCTTTTCTCTTTACCCTTTTCTGCTCTTCCAAAAGGCCGTTCAAAAGGTATTTCTTTTCTCTTATCACAGGCTCGTCATCGTTCAGAAGGTTGCTAATGGCCTTCGGCAGCTCTGTAAGGTATTTAAGCCTGTGGCGAAACAATTCCTCCAGATCATTGATGCCTATCTTATTCCGGCAGTTTTTGCAAACATATTTAGGGGAATTGCTCGGAACGTACATCAGGCTGTCACAACTACAAAGGGCCAAACCGCTGAAGAGATTGACGACCTTGCGTGCTGGCCTCATATTTGTTTTATCTTGTTCGTCAAGTATTCGATTGCATTCTTCCCAGAGTTCCTTGGTAACTATGGGTTCAATTCTAAAAGGGACCCCTTTCGGTGTCGGGTCCCTCAATAATCTGCCGATGGTGGTGTCGCTGAATTTGGCTCCGCTTCTTGTCCTATAACCTGCGTCATTAAGGAAACGGGCAACCGTTTTTTTTCTTTTATGCTCAGAAAACAATTCGTATATCAGTTTCCTGACGGGAGATTCTTTTGGGTTAGGGACTAATTTATGATCTTTCCACTCATATCCAAAAGTGGCTTGGCCAGCGAGATATTTCCCGAGTTTTGCCATTTTTTTCCTACATCTCCGTGGATAATACCGCAAACACCTAGTAATGCAATCATGTGGATTTTTAAAGATTTTTTCAAAATTAATGACCGAACCTGTCACAATGATCTGATACCCTTGTGTTCAGAAATATGGATTGAGACAGTTATCTCAAATGGCGAAACAATGAAGACAATGGGCAAAATATTCACCGAAGCGAGAGAATCCAAGGGTTGGACCCTTCACCAGCTTGCCCGGAAATGTAGTTACGGGAACCTTGAAAAATGGGCTGGTCGCATAAGGAGCCTTGAATCAGGCGATGTACCATTCCCTGATCTTGGCCTTTTGCGCAGAATCACCAAAGCGCTGGAGATTGAGCATTCTTTAATAACCAGGGCTATTTTCAGGAACTTCCTGGAGCTTAACCAGCCCATCAAGCCATACCTGATTGAGAAAATCATGCCAACTGTATACATCCCTCACCCGTTTCCAGATGGGCTTGAAGATATTGAAGAGATAAAGGAATTTGCCAGAGATTATTCAAGAGAAAAACACCGCACGATTTGTATAGCGCTTTCTCAAATCCGTGGCTATTACATCTTTGAGTCGGGCAAGGAGGAGGAAACCTATTTTTTACCCTACAGCACAGTGGGCAAAGCTTTACGCCTTGCGGGTTTCTTCTCTGATATTCAAAAAAACCTGCCCTTGGAGTTGTTGCAACGTCCAAGCCTAAGTGAACTTGATTTGCACGGCCTTGCTGCGATTGAGAAATCCCTATTCGGCTGACCGCTTTAATAAATTCAGGCAGGAATCTTCCCATCGCCGAACCCTATCGCTCGGCTGGTGGATTGAGTCCACATACTGTTTTGCTCAGCCATAGCCGCATTTTCGAGCAAGTTCTGGGTGATAACCTCGATGTTCTCCGCCATGCAACGGCGCAACACCCTCTGCACCGTGTTTTTTATGTAGCCGCCTGAAAACGCGAAACGTTCCGCCAGCATCCTGAAATCAACGTCTCCGGTAAGCGGCGTTTTATCCGAGAAAAATGAACGCCATATTCGCTCGCGCTCCTCGATACCCGGCATAGGCAGTTCCAGGCGAAGCGATATTCGCCTCTCGAAAGCCTCATCAATAACCTCTGCGAAATTCGAGGTCAGTATCACTATGCCCTGGTAGTTCTCAATCTCTTGCAGCAATATGCTTTTATGGCGGTTTTCAAAGTTTGCATTAAGATGATGTTTTTCATTTGTCCGTCGGGAGAACATCCCGTCACATTCGTCGAAGAGCAGGACGGCATTGCGGCTTCTCGATTCTTTAAAAGTGCCCACAATGTTCTTCTCGGTATTCCCGTACCACATGTCCATAAGCTGGTCGTAGCGGGCGACGAGCAGGGGCCTGCCAAGTTCGCCCGCTATGGCCTCTGCGGTCAATGTCTTGCCCGTGCCGGGAGGGCCATACAAAAGCAGCGCATTAGATTTTCCTTTTAGCAGCTTCGTATCAATTCCCCATCTGTCCTCAATGCCGGAGTTTCTGACCTGATGGAGCCAGCAAGTCAACTCGGACAATATGCTGGCCGGCAAAACAACGTCATTAAGCGTTAATGCGGCAATGCGCGTTTCCACCAGATCATTCCGCGCCGGTGTTCTGGTTCTGTGACGGCTTTCCTCGGAATCCTCGCATTCATCCTCTTCCGCCGCGTTCACCGATTGCTCCCCGACCATCTTGCGCCATGTCTTTTCGGCAAGCTTGTAGTGAGCTGATAAAATCGAGTCACCGTAACCCCCGCAGTCAATCAGCCTTTCCCTGATGAGCGTTGAGTTCCGATAAAAAACCGACCGGCTAAAAACCACCTTCTCCGCGTTTCCGAGAAGACATTCCAAGATTTCGGTACCAACGTTATGATTTTTTCGGTTGAAAGGAGGCACGTCCTGCAAGCACAGAAGCGCCAGAACTCCCCATTCCAACTCCGACAGATTGTGCGCTTTCGCCATAACTTCCAGGCCGATTGGAAGCCCGGCTCCCTCAGCGGCAGCGGCTATATCCTGAATTTCTTTGCGCGCCACATCTATCATATCCTGAACGGCCTCAAGGTCAGATGACCCCGCCATTATAACGGCAGCTTCACTTTCTGAGGCTGTACGCTCGCCATCCTTCGGCTCTGCCATCTCTCTCAATATATCCCTCCTCTTGAACAGATGTCTGCAATACCGTGAAAGAGCGGAAATATACTCGAACTGATAATCAATAGCCGAAATAGCGCATTTTTCCATAAGCATAGCCTCCGTAAGGTCAAAAAGGTTGAAGAAAACGTGGAAAACCCAAAAATATCAATTCACAAGTTCAGGATAGAATGTGATTGTGACAGAATAGGTCAAAAACGAAAAATTATTGATCCCAAATCGCCCTTAACAGCATATCGTTATACCTGATTAGCGCATTTGACCCTCTTGGCCCGCCAAAATAGAGACGCAAGCGCAGACCTTCGGGTTGTCTCAAGTTTCCAGGCCCCGATCCGGACAAATTCATTTCCGGGTTGTTCAAGAAATCCCTGTTATTTGACTCAGCCGATTGGGACACGTTTTGTTCCCTGACCCACGCTGTTTCAGCGAAGGCTATCCCTGGCCTGAAAATAAGCCCAATAACCACAACAAACAATAGTTTGCGTATCATTTTCATTACCTCCTGATCATAGGATAAGACATGCCTTTGACAGATCAGGTCATAAAAATCTGCAATTTTTAAGAAATTTATGGGCGATTAGTGACCGATCCTGTCACAAGGTCATAGGAACATTAACGACATAAGCCCCGTTCTATATTCAAAAGTGGGGCTACCAAATACCCAGGAGGAAAAAGGTATGAAAAATCTGTGGAAGGTGGCTTGTGTTGTGACGATCTTTTCTTTTGTCGCGGGTTGCGCTATGGCAATGGCCCCTGTTAATGGTCAGGTGTACCAAAACGTCAAGGGGCCTATTGCTTATGGGCAAAATGGAGTTTCAGCGAAAACTGGAGAAGCCTGCGCCAAATCAATACTTGGCATAGTGGCTACGGGTGATGCCAGCATTTCAGCCGCTATGGTCAAGGGCGGCATTTCTAACGTAACAAGCATAGATCACCGGTCCAAAAACATCCTCGGCGTCTACGCAAAATTTTGCGTCGTAGTAAAGGGAAACTGATATGGGACCGGTGTGAAATTCTTAGAATGTGAGATGAAATTTTAAGGGGCGAAACTAGCATTCGCCCCTTTAAAGGCAGCCTGTTTTGTATGGGCGAAAGGAATTCAACATGAAAGCTCTCGTTATGGACAACTACAATTGGTGGAGAAACATCTTTGTCATGATTAACAATCCGAATTTACAGTCAAAACTCTTATCATGGGCAATGGAAAATGGAAATGTTATCCTGGAAGCAGATTCCTGCACCGACTTGATTGTCGGCGGTTTTTTTATTGGCATTGTTGATCGAACGGCGGTAGACAAAAAGGATTGGGAGTCGTATATCGATTATATAAAAATGATATCTGATGGAATCTTTACGTCCGCCAGATCAAAGTTCACTGATAAAGAATTAAGGCATCTGAAATCGTGTGATCCCCTGATTGTAGTAGATTCAGGTCCCAAGGAGGTGTTCAAATACCCCGAATTTACGAGAATCTATTATATCAGCCAAGACGAACCGGACAAAATGATTCAATTGATAAAAGCTGAGTTCAAAAAAAATTCTGTACCCAAAATGGTCAATGAGGTTAGAAACCCCAAGGGTGAAAAGTATTTCGGTTTGAGAGAGATAGGTCTGTTTTCATTGATAACCGAAAAGGTGTTGACCAACTCCGTCAAGAGCGTCTGGAGAAAAGGCGATGGAATAAAACTTATTCATGAATCTTGTCCCAATCCCGACCCTAAACCACGAGGCCAAGGTTTTGAATTGAACAGGTCCATGTCGTGCGTAATTGACATGTATGGTACTTTGCAAACACTTAGAATGCCCGATTACAATGTCCCCCTCAAATTCCTTCAAATCTCAAAAGATCAGGTAACGACATCCGTTACCGATATGGTGGAATGCCATTGCCCTCCTTGTGGAAAAACATTTTCTCTGAACGCGGGCTATGTGGAAGCGTTGGCCTTATTCAATGGCGAGTATTTGGAGCGCTGTGATGAGATACCACCGGAATGAATTATTGTCTGAGTCTAAGGGTGTCAGGGCATGCAAAATTCTAAGCTCCGGAGGCTCTGGCGCACTACTTAGGCTTCTCTTGAGGCAGTGCTAGCGCTCGCCCTATAATTAAATTATCTATCACTTTTGGGATAGATGTATCCCATGGATTTTTCTCTTTTTCAGAAATCCACAGATGCGCAGAAATTGCAAATTTGGGGTTGCAGGCAATCGGGATAAAAAAATTTGAAATAATTTCCTTAAGCAAAATCCATTCATTATCGAGGCCGTACTTAAAGTCTTTTCTTCCGCGAAGATAGCTTAATGTATATTGTCTGTCTACTGGTGGTACAACATTTGGTATTAGATGAGCCATTGTTTTTGAATGGCCAACTAGCTTGGGCAAACTTTTCATTATCTTTATCCCTTTAAAAATTTCTTCCAAGAGAAACCAGTCACGGTTTAGCATTTTTGAAAGATCAATTTTCTTCGCTTGATAAATTTTATCTTTCATCGGCTCTATACTAAGTTTAAAGTCAATAAATTTTTGCATTTTAGGCCCCCTTGGCCCATTCCTATCCATTTTCCATAACCTCAAAGTATCATAAATAGCTTTAAGATAGCAATCAAAATCCTTAGAATACTGCATATCAATGGCTTTAATATGCGAGGGAAGCATCCTCTGCCAATTTTTATCATTGTTATATTTATAATAAAATTGATTATGGTATTCATCGAATTTTTGAAGTATGTCCTTTACTTTTTCGTGATAATTAGCCATTGGTATTACTCCCATTGCTAAGTAATTGAAGCGTCTCTTTAAACGCGATTGCAATGTCTTTTATCAATTCTTTCGGCTTTTCAACAATAATGTAAGGCGCGTAACCTTGTATCCAAGTCTTGATTTCATCTAGCGCACCAAGACGGAAGCGGACGCGGAGCCAGCCGTTTTCGAGTTCTTCGACCTGCTGGGATGGGTGCCAAGTTTGCTCAGTTATTTGGGGTTTTAGGATAGGATGAACCCTGACCACGACCTCCTGGTCTTCAACCCCACCGAGAACTTTGAAACCACTGGATGCATATTCCTCAAAGCTGAAACCCTTCGGAATCTCGTAATTCTTATCGGTCAACCCCCATTTGCGGATGCGGTCTACAAGGAAGGTTTTTACTCCCTTGCGAAGACGGCAATATGCAATGACGTACAGGGCGTTATTTACGAACCAGAGACGATAAGGTTCGATCTCCCGGTCGCTGATTTTGCCGCTGCTGGGAGTCCAGTAAGTGATCTCCAGCCTGCGCTTTTTAAGGAGGGCATTGGTTATTGCCTCGATTACATCACGAAATTTTGCGTAGTTGCGTACTGGTCGAAAAGTGGTCTGAAACATTGATTGAAAAGCGGAAGCAAAATCCCTATGCTGGTCGCTTAGAGTCGCTTCCACCTTTTTTCTGGCGCTAACCAGAGAATCGTGGAATATGGTGCCTTCCAGAACAAAACTCGTCATGGTGGCAAGCCTGAGGGCGATGAGCTCCGTCGGGGTGAACGAGAGTTTAACTTTCTGTCTTGCGCCTTCCATGACGTAATGCCTGGTGCCATCAGCCGTCTTGCTTTTAGTCAGGGCCAGGCCCGCCTTTTCGAGCGCGTCCAGGTCACGATATACAGTCCTCACATTAACCCCAAGGGTCTTAGCCAGTTCTTTTGCAGTGGCTCCCTGGCGTTTGGCATCCAGAATCATCGAAAGCTCGACGACCCGCGCCAGCTGCCTCTCTCTCTCGCTCATAATCAGGCCCCCAAACTGTTGATTTTGGCAATAGTACCCATTTTTAACTCAGTTCGACCTGAGTTTAGCCCAAGAACAGAATTTTTCAATCAAATTGACCTATCCTGTCACAAAGGAGTTATTAACTTATAACAATAGGGCTGTAATACAATTTGAAATTTATGAATTGCGCCGTCGTAGTTTTTCGGCTACTTTTTTGGCTGACTCGAAATTATGGCTAAAATGCAACCAAAACGCTGGCTTAGTCCCACAGCTATTGCAAAAGCCACGGGATGTCTCCACTCATGGTATTTGGAGTGCTACGGCGACCCTGACGAAAAGGTGCAGCCAGACGCCGGTACAGAGCTCCTTTGGCAAAGGGGTCGAGAACACGAGCAAGAGATGGTTTCGACGATTGAAACTGTTTCGCCCAAATGGGAGATGCCAAAATGGGAGCAAGGCTATAAGGACACGATTGAGCTAATGAAGGCAGGTCACCCGTGGATTTATCAGGGAGTGCTCATTGAAGGGATCACGAGAGGGCTTCCAGATTTGCTTAAAAAGGTTGAGGGGAAGTCAGCTTTGGGGAATTTCACCTATATTCCGGTGGACATAAAAAACCATAAAGAAGTCAACAAGAAAGATGAATTCCAACTGCTAACCTACTCTATTCTGCTTGAACCAGTTATAGGAACAAGGCCTGAGACCGGAGCCATCTGGCTGAACACCGGAAATATTGAGGGTGTCAATTTAAGAAAGAACTATGGAAAATTTAGCGAGTTGATAAAACACATGGAAATGGTAAGGAGCGGGGGAGTTGAGACATTGGGCTTTTCTTGTTCGGAATGTGATCTATGCGCATGGATTGCACATTGCGAAAAATGGTGGGACGAGATTCGAAGCACCTGTCTGGTGAGAAAAGTCGATGAATCTGATGCGCAAATTTTATATGATCTCGGCATTCGCTCTTATGAACAGCTGGCAATTACAAATCCAGAACAACTAAAAGATAAATTGAATTGGAAGGAACATAAAATAGAGAACGTCCTATTGCATGCGAAGGCGCGGGTTTTAGGCAGGCCGATTCCCAAGGCCCCAATTAAACTGCCTAAAAATGTCCCAATTTATTTTTACGATATTGAAACGTATTCGGATTGCACCTATTTGCATGGAGTTATAAGGCTGGAGGGAGACAAGCGAGAGGAAAAGTCATTCCTTGCCCACGATCCTTCCCAGGAAAAAGAAGCTTGGCACTCATTCTTGAAATACCTGTCGCGGGACAAAAAGGCAGTTGTTTATTGTTGGACGTTCTATGAGAGACGTTTTGCCAACAGCCTTTGGACAACCTACGGTGGCGATCCGGATGGCTGGAATTTACTGAGCAAGAACCTAAGGGACCAATGCAAACTCGTTAAGGACCACTTTGCTTTCCCGGTGAAAACCTACGGCATTAAAGAGGTTGCGCCCACTCTGGGATTTAACTGGGATGCTGAGGATGCAGGCGGCCAGAATTCCGAAATGTGGTACAAGCAATGGCTTGAGACCGGCGATGAAACAATCTTAAACAAAATTATCCGCTATAACCTTGACGACGTAAGGGCTATGGAAGTCATCCATAAAAAATTGATTGATCTAGTAAAAGACTAATATGTTTCAACATCAGCCTCCCATGACATATGCCTATTGAATTTTTCCCATCTTGCTTACGCCAATTTATTGAACATCTTCTGAACATAATCTTTACTTGGAGCATGCATAAAAAAGACATGAAGATTTTCGAAATCCACTGGGCTTAAACCCCAATTTGTTAGTTGTTCTTGCCTTGTCCATGAGATTATAAAGCTGTTCAGGATTATAGATAAATCGCCCAAGCGTCGTTCGATTTCCTTGATTTTCTTATGAAACTGGATTTTCTTACTTGCAGGCCCTTCATGCAAGAGACCATGCGGCTCAATGAAACTTACATATTGCTTGCCGCCTTCAAGTACCCACATGATGAAATCCGGATAGAAATTACCGGCTTCGAAGAAGCCAATGCCCCGCCCTCGGCTCATATTGCGTAGCAGATAAATCTCTCTATTGCTTTCTTTGAGCCCTTTCTGATTAACTTCGCAATAGTCCTTCAAGTCCATCACGAATTGGTATTCGCTCTCATTCAGTGCCACTGGCAAAATCTGAATTTTCCCGCCCTTTCTTATATGAAACAAAGGCTCGTAAAGATGCCTGCTGAAACGAACTGCTACAAGGTCATGGGCTTTGATAAGCCAGTCCTTAGTTTCTTCCAGTTCTTTTTGTATTTTCTTGATGTCCTCAATAACCTGTATTTCAGAACCATCCACAATGAGGTGATATTCATTATCATCGGGAAAATTGTCATCGCCCGGCTCAAGGTCACGGATTTCAAGGCGCGGTTCGATAAAGCTGCTTTCGCAATAATCATAATATTGGTCACAATACCGCTTAAGTAATTCAGTTGCCACGAGTTGCCAGAGCCTTACGTTTTTCCAATCGTTTGTTTTCAGGTTCTCCTCTGGAATATAAAGTGTATACCAACCATTGTTTTTCAGTAAGGCCCTGATACCTTCCTTGGAAATGTTTAGATTATACCATGTTTGTTCTCTCTTATACTGTTCGATCTCGAAAAACAGAAGGTCATAGTCCAGCAAACAAAGATTTTCATCCCTGAGTACCCCTTTATGCTTTGAGGTCTCTGAAGATGAACCCCTCGATTGAATTGTCTGTATCCTGGGATACCAATCCGAGACAACAGTATTATGCTTCAGGTAGTCCGGTATTTCCCCAATTGTGGGTACCGGTCCATGTCGTTTAAATTTGTATTCACTCCCATCTCTCTTCCTCTTTTTGGGTCTGACTACTTTGAGTTTCCTGCCAAAATCATAGGTCACGTTCAACGGCACTATAAAAATCTTCTTTCGCTCATTGCCAGGCAAACCTTCTTCTGCAAGGAACTTACGGAAACGCTCCATAAAGTCGGCTTCGACGCCGAATATATTGAGAGTTTCCAATTCTTCGATGAATTGTGGCTTTGTAGGCGTGTTGATATGACCGCTTCGCTTTAAACTCCATTCGTAACCCTTTAGTCGAACACCTCTGCCAAATAGCTGGATTATCTGCGCTCCTTCGCTCTTGCCAACGTGCATAAGTCCCATAGTGCTGACGCGCCAGCAATCCCACCCTTCGACGAATTTTTTGGACCCTATGAGCAGATTGATGGGCGAGCTAGATTCATTGATTGTCGAGAAGATAACCTCGCTGAATTCACTATCTTCTACAATTATATTTTTAATCACATCCTCACAATGCTTGGTAAGCCCTAGAGCATCGCCAACGTTTATCAATCCAAATGGTTCTTCAGCAGCGCCGCATTTAAGAGCGATTTCTCCAGAATCGCCTTTTATCCTCTCCAGTATCAACTTTCCGCCTGCCTGATTGTTGAATAGTCTTCTCAAAATATCGAGATAAATAGTCTCCGCCGTTTCCCCGCCTGAAATCAACCTTGCCAGATAAATAAATGAACGTTCGAAAATATCATTTCTATCCTCGTCCAGAAGGCCGGTATCATTACCCGTGCCGGTTAGTATTAGTTCAATTCTCTTTATAGCTTCCTCTCGTTTTTCAAGAAAATTAGCGATAAACTGAATTACCTTTGCCACATCTGATGCAACCGCTTGCTCATCTTTCGTGCCGGTTGCCTTGACAACGCTGTTCCCGACGAATACCCATAAAGGCTTTTCGAGATTAAAGGGCATGAAATCCGTTTTCTTTTCTTCGTATATGCGAAATTGCTGATAAAACTTGAGCAAACAAGCGGTCAGGTATGCTTCATAGGTCTTATTAAGCGATTTCGAAAGGTTCAGTATCTGATAATCTTTGCCGAAGCCGTCTTCGTAGAAATAGCGATATGAATAATCGAAGAGAATACACTTGGCGTAAACGTCATCGTATATGGTGTCGGCAACTGATTGTTCGAATGTTGCCGAATATTCGAATGTAAAGCCTCTTTCGCACAGCATGTTACGATGCCGTAGCCATGCGCCCTCTTCATCCTCTTTGGTTTTCCCGCTACCGCTCATTCCTCGGTGGCCTTCATCCACCAGCAACAGGTTCTGGTCGCCTAGATTTCGAGTGGCGATTGTCTTGTCTCCGTCCTTGTCGGCCAACTTTGTTATTTCGAGAACATCCACAAACCCCAATCCAGCCGCTGCGCCGAAAAGTCCCGCCCGGCTCTCGGCGTAATGCATCGCTGCAATACCGCTTTGCGAAAACTCGCCCATATGCTGCTCGCTGAGGCGTTCATTGGGCGTAAGCAGTATAACCCTCGATAGGTCCTTCTCCCTGCCTGCCTGCTTCGCATGATGGCGGTATTGGAGAAGGTTCACATGCATAATGAGCGTCTTGCCGCTGCCCGTTGCGTTCTGGAAGCATATTTTGTTCAAGTCGTCTTCGGTGTAATACGGTACCTGCTCGTATTCGGAATAGTGGGAGTTGAACTTGTCGATATATGCGTTCAGGGATTTCCTTAGGCCTTCGCTGTCTGCAAAATATTTATCCAGGTAGATTTCTGTAAACAGTAGTGTCAACCATTGATGATATTTCCAAGTTATAGGGCGGTCGCGCTTCTCGTTTATCTTCTGCGTATGGCGCACTATGTTCTCTTCGTATCGTAATAGCTGGTCGTCGCTTATTTCGGAATGATTAATCATGTTGTCGTTTTTGAGGTTGTAGTAGAACTTATGAAGGTTGCTTTCGTCTAGTCCCTCCATACGCGGGTCTTTTATGGAAGCTGCAAGAACGTGGAAAGGCCTTACTTTTTTATTACCGTCATTGTGCTCGATAAGCGGGTCTATGCCGAAAAGGCTGATAAGCCACTGATTGAGGATGAGCTTGTTGCGGAAGTCGTGTTTCTTCGGCCCGCTCTTTTTGCCCTTTCGAGCCATTATCAGACGTCCTCCACGTCCCACATGCGCTTGTGGAAGTCTTCCTCGATTAGGCGGACTTTCCAGTTGTCGCCTTCCTGCTTGAGGTTCGGGAGATTGTTGGAACCGTTGACGTAAATAATATCAAACTCAAAATCGCGGGTGTTGATACGGTTGGAGGTGAACCATTCATCGAGCATGAGGTTGTCCTTTTCCATGTCGCCGGTCAGCTTGCGCCAGACGATGAGAACTTTTTCCTTGTGCCCGTTATTCAGGTCCATCAGGTCTGCCGGTACCCATCCTTCCACCTTGCGGAACCACCACGGGCCGTTCCTATCCTGCTTGAGCTTGCCGTCGAGGATAAGTTTAGTATTCTGGTCATCGGGCAGTTCCGGGTCGGGTTCCCGTTTGAAATCGGCGGTAAAAGTCTGCGGCGCGGCGATATGTTCAACCCGGAGGCCGATGAGGTAGTTAAAGGTCTCCAGAAGGTCAACGTTCTTCCATTCATATTCATCGCTGCCAGGCTTCTTTACCTTGAGTTTGTAGGCTGTTGGGTCGGCGAATTTATCAATATTTAAGAGAGACTGGCTGCCATGGGTCTCGTCATCCAGCATGTATTGGAGCATGTAATCTTCACGGAGTTTATCGTTCTGTTCAAGCAATGATATTCTTGTTTTGTCGTCCTTGAATTCTAGGTTGTTCAGGGTGTCCTCATAGCTCTCAAGTCGGATATACTTGAAGCAATGGGATATGCCCATATCCCGCGCCATTGGCTTGCCGTCTTTCCAGTCCTTGGAGTATACAACCTTCTGGATGCGTGGCTTGAGGACGGTATAAAAATGATTACCCATTTCAACAACAATATATTTTCGTACATTACCAGTTTGTCTAAACAGTGAAATTGCCGCATGTGCTGTTGTTCCTGACCCACCAAAGTAATCCAGTATCAACGAGTCTTCATCACTTCCTATTGTCACCATATCTTCTACAGTATAGATACTCTTAGGATAGTCAAAATCATTTTTTCCAACAATATCTTTCAATAAGTTTGTACCCTTAGTTGATGCATCAAACCTTTCGCCAAACCAGAGGCTTTTAGGCAAATAAGTATCATCAGCATTATCTAACTGGTAAATTGTTGGATTTACACCAAGCTTGGCAATAAGGCTTTCTTCCTCGCAGCCTATAGTGCACGTATCATATCCCCAACGCCAACGTCCCATGCTCCTATCATCGCGAATTGGTAGAATAAAGATGTAACCACTTGTTTCATATTTCGTTTTTATTTTTCTTAGATAATCATCATTAAAATTAGAACCATCATAAAGGTTCTGATATTCTTCTTTAGGAAGCACATGAAGCTTTTTATTTTCCTTTTCGTACAAAAAAGGGAAAAACATGTAAGGGCGATCTTCGCGTTGTGCTCCGCTTCCAGATCTTCTTAGTGGCAATTCACGATGCCTATTGTCTTTATCGCCTTTGGAATATTTTTTAGCTAGGTTTGCATCTGAGAGTTTTAATCGAAATGTTTCAGCATACTGATAATTTTTGGATGCAATAATTGTATAATCATGACAATCAGCAATATACTGTTGATCTCTACCTTTTGGGTTGTGCATTATTGCGATATTAGCAATATAGTTTTCATCTCCAAAGATTGCTCGTACTACACCCTCAAGCCGGTGAAATTCCATATCATCTATTGCGATTTCAATAATTCCATTCTTACTCATAAGCTCTTTTGATATGAAAATTCGGTCAAACAAGAGGGAACACCATGACGAATGCTTATAGCTATTCTTGTAGAGAATTTCAGTAGCTGCAGAATTATATGGAGGATCAGTATAAATACACTTAACTTGCTCTCGATACCGTTCTTGCATCAGATTAAGAGCCTGAAAATTCTCCGAATGAATAAGCAATCCATCACATTGCTCATCGAGATTTTCTTTTTGGGTGAGTAAATTAAGAATAAACTCATTGTTAAAGAACTTCGTATCCAGTATCAGGTAAGGGTTTGCCTTCAGAAACTCAACGGTCAGCGGTTCTGAGTAATCCTCAACCTCGGCTAGGTCTTTTTTTATTTCATCAATGGCGAACAGCTTTATCCATTCTTCCCTCTGGGAATCGTTGGCAGCTATTTCGGGATATAGTTCTTCCGATACACGGTCGAGGGTGATACAGTAGTTCGTCTCTACAACGAATTTCTTCTTGAGCCACAGTTTTTTCTGGAAATTCTCAAGCTGGGCAAGAAATTCTATCATTTTATGAGCAATAGTGCGTAGTACCTTTATTTTCGATAGATACTGTTCAACCGTTGGCGCGTCTGCGGACTCGATATCATCGAGGCGCATGATTTCATTCTTGATATAGAAGTCCAGTTCTCTGTTCAGGAAGCCGCCTAGGTCTTTGTGGATGAAGTAGTCCATGGTATTTCGCGCCGTATACTTCGCTAAATATTTGGCAAGAAGAGTTCTGTCTTTCTGCTTGTCTGTTGGCGCAGGAGCACTGAGCAATTTAAAGTATTCTGCGGCTTCATCCATCTTATCCATGGCTTTGAATATCTTCTCTACGGCTTCGTCCCTTCGTTTTTCCTGCCATTTTGCCGATTGTCCTGATTGCTCCGGATCGAACCTATATTCGAATCTTATAATCAGTTCCCCGTTTTCCATGGCCACAAGGTCTTCATGAATGATGAAGAACCTTTCCTGATCGTTAGAGGCTTTAATATTGCCATGCTCGCCTTCGGTTGCGTCCACAATTTTGAAATGGATGCGCAAGGGATTGTCGGTGCTTTCTGGCCTCAACTTGAATGTGTAGTTATTGAAGTATTCCGCCGTTTTTATATAATATTGGTCGGCGTTGGCCCAATGGAGCATGACCTCGGAGCCATCATAGGGAATTGCGTAAGGCGCAGCCTTATCGGATGTTTCCCGTACATGATACCTGCGGGACATGAAGTCTCCGCTGTCGTAGTAGCGCTCAAAGAAGCGATATAAGTGGTCGTATATTTCTGTCTCCGCCGTTTCCATATCTGAAGCTGATTGGTATTTTGACCATGCTTCCTTCACCTTCGGGGATTCTTCTGGATTTTCGACGCCGTATTCCTTCGCTTTTTCTATTTCTTCCTTATATTTCTGTTCCAGTTCTACCTTCTTTGCCTCGCCTGCTTTTCCGAAGGCATCTTCGATATATTTGAGTAAGTCCTTTTCCAGGAATGCAGTAACTTCCTTTGACTTGAGGTGCATAATGCGATAGAAACCGAAATCTAGCTCAGGCTGATCTAGCTGGAACAGCTCCTGTAATAGCTTTACTAGTTTTTCCCGCTTTTTCTGTTTTGAAGCCATAGGTCTAAACCCCTTGAATCAGATTACTTTCCATTTTATTGTGAATAGATGCTGGGTCTCAGTTTTTTGCAGCAAGCGCTTTTCGAGAACTTGGATGAGTTTGTCCCTTTTTTCGGCTATTTCGTCCTCGATGTCGAAGATACGCTGTCTCAGTTCCCGTTTCTTCTTTTCCAGCTTCCGTATCTTGTCCTGTATTTCGTGCTGCCCCTGTACTGTAACGGACAGTCTCGCCTCCCTGTTGAGTGTCCTGATTTGCTTTTTAGTATCATCCAGTTCCTTTGTGGCTGCAATTTCCATGTCCTCGGCCCATTTTTCGAGCTGTTCTCTTGCCTCATTGAAATGCCTATTGTTCGTCTCCAATGACTTGGATATTGTAGCCTGCATATGCCTTTCAGCATCCGCTTTCAACTTTTCTCCCGCGCCGTTCAGAGAGACGCGGCTTGCGGATACGCGACCATGGCAATTAAATAGCTTCGAGCAAGTTTCTTGATCTATTGTATGGCCGGTGTCATCAAATCCTGAAAAGAGCAGATATTCTTCCTTCTCGAAGGAGCTTATGGACAGCTTATTTAACGTAAGATATCCCGATTTGCCCTTCAAGGACTCAACTAATGCAATTCTCGTGGTATGGTTGGTTATATCGAAAGTCACTTCGGCTATCGGGGTATCAAAGGATTTTCCTTCCTCAATGACATGTTCTCCCAATGGGTGGCTGAGGCGGTACAGGAAGTCTCCGGGGATATTCTCCTGGCGTTTCGATATAAGGTGATACCTTCCCTTTCGTGCTTCGTTTATTGGCGGATTATGCAGGTCAAAATAAAGCTCTCTATCCTGAAATTCAGCATTTCCTTCAAGAATAAATTTAGTGATAGCCCAAAACATTTTGCCGATGCGGTCAAGGCGTTCCTGGGTTCCCTCAAGGTTAACCTTGAGCCTTGAATGTACATCCTCGTCGAAATGTTCAAGAAGTATTTTGCGAGTGTCTTCCAACCTGCTCTCAATCTTTTCGTCCAGGTCGGCCTGAAGAGCATTAAAAGCTGCATCTATTTCTTCCGGTGTGCGGCATTGCTGGTAAATTTCCAATATGCGGCGCTCAAAATCTACTCCGCTTTCGATAGTGCCTAGCACCTCATCAGAAGCACCAAATACTCCCGTAAACAGTTTGAACTTGCTTTCGAGAAGCTCATAGACTCTCCTATCAGCGTCATTACGTTCATTGAGAAAATTTATAACAACCACGTCATGTTTTTGGCCATATCTGTGGCATCTCCCAATACGCTGTTCGATTCGTTGAGGATTCCATGGTAGGTCATAGTTTATTACGAGAGAGCAAAACTGAAGATTTATGCCTTCTGCAGCGGCTTCCGTGGCAATAAGAACGCTTTTTTCGTCCCGGAATTTCTCGATAATCGCTGTTCTAATATTAACCGGACGGGACCCGGACGCACGGCCTGAATCCTTGTTGGCTTCGACCCAATCCTGATATATGACAGTGCTCTCCGGCTCCCCGTTTGTTCCATTAAAAGTGAGTACCTTGCCTGCATAACCATTACTTTCAAGGAAGTCTTTGAGGAAAAGCTGAGTGCGCCTGCTTTCAGTGAAGATAACTGCTTTCTGCGTTGCTCCAATTTCAGCCATCTGATTGAAGCCTATTTCCAGGGCAGTGAGTAAAGCACGTGATTTGGTATCCACTCCAATGCTTCTAGCCCAGCGGATATAATCATTCAGTTCTTCTATCTCCTCCTCCAGTTTTCTAAGGTCAATTGCAACCACCTTAGGTTTTTCAATCTCTTCGATCTCAGCTTCGTTTTCGATATCTTCCTGATCTTCAAGCAGTTCATCGAGAAGGTCTTCATCAAAATCCTCACTAAGAATAATGCGGTCAATAAGCGAGGCGTTATCTTTGATCTCTTCTTTGAGCTGTTTAAGACGACGCTGAATTTTCTCAAGAGTTTCAGCGACCGCATATGACGACGAAGCCAGCACCTTCCGAACTAGCAGGGTGATAAGGTGCCGTTGTCCTCTGGGCAAAGCATATGTGTCCTCCCGTTGGAGGAACTCAGAAATTGCCTCATACAGTTTTTGCTCCTGCTCCGTTGGTTTGAATGGCCTTGTAATGGGCTTCCTGTTTGTATAGCGGACATATTCAAGTACCTGCCTGCGTAACGTTCTTTTGCAAAACGTTAGCAATCGATTTCTCAGGTCATCGAAATCTGCTCCCGTTGTCGTATATTGCGTTCTAAAGGACGGTAAATCCCCAAACAAGCGCTCATCAATTAGCGTTGAAAGTCCATATAACTCAAGCAGTGAGTTTTGCAGCGGTGTCGCTGTCAAAAGTATTTTCCGTCTATCTTCAATGGCCCATCTGATTTTTTGACCAAGACGGTTGCTCTGCCTATACGCGTTACGGAGCTTATGAGCCTCATCGATTACCACCAAATCCCATGGGATAGCTCGTAGATCATCAGCTTTACTGCTGGCATAGTGCAATGAGCAGATAAGGATATGGTTATCCATGAAAGGATTGATGTTCCCATCAGTTTGTGCTTCGTGATAAGCTTTTGCATCGATTACCTTCACAGATAGGTTAAATTTTTCTTCCAACTCAAGCGCCCATTGTTTACGTAAAGAGGCTGGGCATATAATCAGCATTGTCCGTTTCCGCTCTGCCCAATACTGGCAAATCACAATGCCTGCTTCTATGGTTTTTCCCAAGCCCACCTCATCGGCAAGAAGAACGCCTTTGGATATTGGAGACCGCATGGCAAACAAGGCCGCCTCTATCTGGTGAGGATTGAGGTCTACACAGGCGTCGAATAAGGAACGAGATAACCGCTCCAGTCCGGCCCCTCCTTCGCGAGTAAGTTCATGAGCAAAATATTTTGAATGATACACAGTGCTCATCGTTTTCTTTGTACACCATTTTAATTCAGCTTAAATCTGCCGATAAATCTACAATCCAAGTGTTATATTTGCAATATCATAGATCGAAATGACAGATCAGGTCACAAAACAAAACATTTTTTTAAGGAAAGGGCGACCCTTTCAATAGGCCGTCCTTTGATTTCTTCCTCGCACTGTCCCTTGAAGAGACAGCCTAAGCATTACCGGCCGGGCATAGGATATAAGTGCCCGCCTTGTCATGCTTCAACTTCAACGGGGTACCGTGGCATAATGATGCTTCTAGCAAGGCGCGGTGTTACATGTTAATTGATCGGTCTGACTGAGGAGGACTCTCTGCAACCAACTTAAGCCTAGTGATGCTGCTTGCCTTTTGGTCCAAATATCTCAGGATTCTGCTTCCGTAGTTCTTTTCGAGCCAATCCCGGCAGAATCTATTTGGGGTGTCAATAATTAATGTCCGATCAACGCCGTTTGCGCTTATGTCTCCTATAAAACAGGAGCTAAAAAGAGCGCGGGCGGCAGCACTATCCCTGGCTACGTTTTGGACGATCTCCTTGAAGAGTGGGTCATATGCTGCTGGATTATCATACCTTTTTCTTCGGGCAATGAAGCATTGCATAATCTGCTCAGAGGTTTCTTCCTTCAACCCCTTTTCAGTCTTGACTCGCTCCACCCCCCCCGCCATATTCTCACTTTTGCTTCCTAGGCCTTCCGGTTCGCCAAGCTCTTGCCCACAGTAAGTGATAAATGCCGCCACCGGCCCTTTTCTAGCCCAGGTGTTATCCCTGTAGGGGAACCATTCAAGCTGTTTGTTTACGTTATCTAGACTTGACTCTCGGATTAGTGAAATGATCTTGTTTCTCGAAATCATGTTTCTAAAATATTTTCGAACTGCTTCTACAAGATCGCGCTCCTCATCGCTTATCTGGCTTTGTTCCCTCTTTTCAGGTGCGACATTTAAATTGCCGTTCCTGACAGCAGCAGTAGCTATATTATAATTATTATATATATTACAATTATTGAAGACATTTTGCCTATAAGGTCGTTCCCTTAAAGGGGCATTCATTCGGATATTTTGAGTTTTTGGTTGTTCTCTTAAGGGAACATCCTTGTGGACATCGCAGTGACCTGGGTGTGCTATAATTTCAGTTGTAGAAGGCAGTTCCTCTCCAGAAATCGGGGGGTCGGTCAATTCAACGTAAAAAATACACTTTCCGCGAACCCTCTTTTCTAGCCGGGGGTTATAGCAGTACGTGTTCTCATAACGCACAAAGCTGGTCGCATAAGGGCTTTTAAGAAGCCGGATAGCCTGCTTCACGCTGAAGCCGGAGCTTTCCGCTATTTCGCTTAAGGAAGCCTGAAAAGTGCCCGTATAAGCCCCTTTAGGGCCATTCTCAAGGCATCTGGCGCGGGTTTCCATAACCAGAATAGCCAGGGAATTGCCCAAAATAGGACGCCATCTCCGCCAGAAATAGCTTGAAATTGCAAACCCCGGATGGGGCGATATTCTGTTAAGCATCGGGGTTAAAAGTTCAATATTTAGGCCACATCTAACCAAGGAAATACAGCAATCTCCTCAAAGCACGGCTTACTGAAAGCCGTCAAAGCAGTGGCAATGTTATGGGTTTTAATCGTAGAGTTGACTATTTTGTATTTATTTTTGCAAGGTCGGGGATGAAAAAATGATTTTGGGGGGACAAGAAAAAGGTTCTAATGTCGTCCACTAGCCCCCACCTTAGTGAACTCTTCCCGTTTTCAACGATCAGTTGAAACGGTTTCTTGGCTTCGATTAGCAGAGTTTTATCCTTGAGGAAAAGGTTCGAACTTAGCGCCGCCAGGATTTGCCTTTTTATCCCCAAATCTCCCTTTTCAAAACAATCCTTGGCTAAGGTTAGAAACGATAGTAGCCTCTGAAAAGGTTCGAACCAAGTTAAGGGATTGGTCTCAAGCCTGGCCAATTCACGTTCAAGATCGAGTTTCTTCTCGGCCAAGAGCGACTTTTCAACAACGAATTCCTCGTCGGTCACTAGCTCTTTTAGCTTGAGGTGGAGCAGAGTGTCCAGCTTTTTTTGGCATTCGGTCAGGGAAACGGTAAGAGACCTCTTAACGTCGTCTTGCACTTTGTTGTCATCTTCTTTTGAGGTCTCGATCTGCTTGAATGTCCATGCGACAATGCTCTCCGTTAGGTGAAGCTTCTCAAGGAACACGCTAACCTGGCTTTCCAAGTCTTCAGTGCGGATGTACCTTTGCCGACATTGGTTTTTTATCCCTCCTTTGTGTCTGGTGCAATGGTAATACGTGTAGTGATAACCATAGCGGTTGACCTTCTCTTCGGCGGTGACCATGCCCCCGCATTCTCCGCATCGGATTAAACCGGTATAAGAAAATTCCTTCTGGTGCGGCTTGCTGTTTGGCCGCCCGAGAATCCTCTGCACGCGGTCAAACTCGGCCTTGGTAATCATCGGTTCATGCACCCCTGGGTAAAGCTCACCCCTCCTCCTGATCGCTCCGTAGTAGAAGGGATTGCTCAGGAGAGCGTAGAGACCCGAATAGGTCAGAGGCGTTCCGCCCCTGATTTTTGATTGAGGCGTGGTCAGGCCCCATTCCCTTTCCATCCGAAGAAGCAAATCCCTGGTGTTGTACCTTTCTGTAAGGATCGCGTCCCACACATGGCGGACAAAGTGGAAGCGGTTAGGGTCTTTAATGATCGTCTTGTTCACCTTGTCATTCAAATAGCCTATCGGCGCTTTGCCGCCCGGCATTATGCCCTTGTCGAGTTTGGCGCGATTACCCCGCTTCACGTTGTCGCTCAGGTCGTCAATGTACTTCTTGGCGATCCCGAACTCAAGCTGCATCCAAAACTTGTCGTCTCCACTGTTTTTGAAATCCTTGTTCGGAGTGAAGATTCTGGCCAGCTTTTTTTGCTCGACAGCCCATATCAAGCTACCACCATCAACGGGGTTGCGGGCAAGGCGGTCAAGCTTCCAACAAAGGATGTTGATTCCCCCTGATTGGAAAACACTCTTCATCATTTTGTTAAAGATCGGTCGGCCCGGCGCTTTCGCCGATTTAGACTCTGAAAATGTCTCTACGATTTTCAGCCCTTGTTTTAATGCCACTGCTTTCAATTCGTTTATTTGTGCTTCGATACTGAGGATTTGCCTGTCCTCAGATTCGGTGCTCTTGCGAGCGTAAAGAAAGCAATCCATAAATTTTGAAAATTAGCGGTCAAAATTTTGAAGGGCTGAATTCATTCTAGCTCTTTGGTTTATCCGCAGTCAAATCTTTGGCGCTTTCGACCTTTATTGAAGCGCGGCGGCGGATCACGGCCTTAAAAAGATTCACTAGATTTATTCCCATATCCCAAGCGTCGGCATCAGAAATTTCCTCGCCAAATTCCTCAAAATAGATTTGCTTCAATTCATTGATGTCATTTTGGTTTAGGGCCATAAAGATAGACTTAGTTCCGACCTTTTCAGAATATGTTTTTTCCCCTTCCCCAGAAAGGGGGTAAAATTCAACTTTTTCGGTGCAAAATTGAAATTGAGCTGCGAATAAATACCTCCGCGAGTTAGACTCTGGCAGTTTTTTTATTGCAACGGATTCTTTGAAAAAGAATTTAAAGAGCATTTATCCGCAATCGTAAGAGAATTTTCCACAAATACCATGAAGGATGTGTCTTTGGGGTTGTATTTTCACCTCTTCCCATAAATCTATTAGCCTGTATAATGATAAAAATACTAATTAACCGTCTCCATATGGAGAACCTCAATTACCCAAACAACATCAAACGCTTTCGGCAGAAGTTCTATCCGAGGCCGTTGACGCAGGATGAGTTGGCGAAGCTGGTGGGGGTCCATCGCAACAGGATTTCTCTTTACGAGATCGGAACGGTTTTTCCCAGTGGGCAGATGCTTTATCGCATCGGTGTGGCCCTGAACGTTCCGGTAGAGATCCTGTACAAGGAGTTCTGCGACCGTGAAAGGCAGAAAATCATGGACTTGAAGAAACAGTTTAAAATCTTGTGCGCCGAAGGATAGGCAGGGATGACAACGAGGGGGCAACTTTTAATCTGCAAAAATTATGGAAAACCAAAACCAATCAAATTGTGTCCTGGGCTTTGCACCCAGCCGAAAGGCCGTAGGAATAGCCTTAACGGACGGCGTTTCGTTGCATTACTACAAGCTCAAGCCTCTTAAACGATACAATAACGATACTGACAAGTTGACCGCTATCCACCAGCTAATAATCTCTTTCCTGAATACGTTCCGCCCCAAGGCGATCATAGCAATGCAATTGATTCCCCAGAACTCGACCGACTTTAACGTAGGACAGATTTCCTTTTTGAAAGAACTTGCCCAGAGCCGGATGCTGTCCTTTCATTCGTTGGCCATAAAGCAGGTAAAGGCTTTGTTGAGCAAGGAATCGCCGATAAAAAATCAGAGACAATTGGCTAAAGTTCTAAGTGATGCTTTTCCGGAGCTTTCCCCTTATTTATCCCGCGAGTCTTCGGGAGTCGTGAAAGACCGCGAGAAGTATTACCGGCCCATATTTTCAGCTATTGGCCTTGGGCTTTCCTATTTTAAATTAATCGAAAATGAAAAGACAGATAAATCCAACCCATAAAACGGGATTGCTGGAAATCCTGAAGGCGTTTGAACAATATCGCTTTCTGACTCTCAATCAGATACGCGCCCTTTTTAAATCCCGAATGTTGTCGGGGGTGAAGGAGATAATAAACAAGTTGTGGAAGCATAATTTTCTGGAAAGACTGATCCTGACGCGCGCCTCAAAAAGGATTTCGCTATGTTACGTATTTGCGCTGAGTCGTACCGGCGCTCACCAAATAACCGCGAATTCAGGCAAGGAGAATATTTTTTACCTCAAGGCTAACGCTAAGCGCTCCTCTCTTTTTATCGAGCACACTCTTTTAATTAACAACTTCCATATTTGCCTTGAAATGCTATCACGAAAGGAAGGCAATTTTCGATTGATTATCTGGACACAGGCAAAGCAAGACATCAAAGTGCATTTTAACTCCAACTAATGACCACTTTTTATTCCCAAAAATATCTGATCCCAGACGCTTTTTTCACCCTATCTGCCGGTGGGTGCAGGCATTTCTTTTTGCTTGAGATGGACAGAGGGACAATCGCGGCAAAGCTCATGTTGAAGCGATACCAGTGTTATTATGATTGGTGGCGGCAAAAAGGATATAAGAGCGATTTTGGGGCCACCTCCATAAGGATATTGACCGTAACCACCAATCAAAAGCGCATGGAGAACCTTATAAAAAGCTGCTATCAGGTGAAGGGAAACAACGCGGGTTCCGCCCTGTTCTGGTTCACCACAATAAAACACATTGACATTTTCAAGCCGCAAGCGATGTTGAACCACGTCTGGCGCAAAGCATTGCCAAACGACTCGTCACTTTACAGCTTGCTTGATTAATTTCTTCCCGGCATTCTGGCCGCCACGCTGGGTTGTTTTTCCCGGTTCTCTTGCCGGAACGGGAAAGCAGGTCCTTATCAGCGGCATAGGCTGGTAAGGGCCTGGCGGGAAGACTACGAAACGAGTTCCGCGTTTCGCGGTATTCGTTTCGACACCTTTCGTTTCAGAAGGGTGGAATTCGTTCATTTACAACAGGAGGTGAAAAAAAGATGGCTGAATTTAGCACCGTTTTGGAAAGCGTCAAGAAACGATTCCAGGAACACAAACCCGTAGACCGTTATGCCCAGCTTGACCGGTTCAGGTTCAAGGCCGAAAAAGACAACTTTTCGTTGATGCCGTTTTCGGATTCAAACTTGCCTGAAAACGCGCCGCTTGCCCTACGCGAACACGCTCTGCAGCAACTTTGCACGAGAATCGGGGTACCCTACGCATTCTTTAAAAAATGCCCGTCAGCGCTCCAGGAATTCAACGTGCTGTGGTTTATGCAGCACCTTAACTCGGAAAAGGATGTGATGCTCAGAATCGTGAAGGAAAACGAGGTCAGGGCAATCGTCAGCGACCGTTACGCCCCGTTTGACGACATCGAGTTGTTCAGGATGCTGGCGGACTTCATGGAGGGCACGGAAGAGGTCGTTTTTCAGTCCTTTGAGGAAAAAAGCACCCATGTGCGCATAACGTGGCCGGCAAAGGCGGAGGAAATCCAACCCGGCGACGTAGTCGAGCAAGGCATACACATAGCCAACTCGGAGGTCGGGATGCGCTCCGTGACCATTTTGGGCGTCGTTTACCGCCTGAAATGCAAAAACGGCTTGATCGCGCGTGAAAACAGGGGTGGTTTTCGCCATATCGGAGACCCGGAGCGGATCAAGGGCGCTGTACGGCAGGTTATCGAGGATGTGAAAAACGACTCCGGCAAGTTGCTGGAGCGGTTCAAAAAAAGCTTACAGAAAAAAATCGAGCAACCGGTTGAGGCGCTCAATCAACTGGCGGAGAGAAACAACCTGACCAAGGAGGAGTACAAGGCCCTGCTTGAATCGTTCATGGCGGAGCCGTCGAAGAACCTTTTCGGCGTGGTCAACGCCGTGAGCAATTCCGCTCAGAAAATGCCGGATATGGACAGGCGGGTCGAGATGGAATTCATGGCGAGCAATCTCCTCGACACCGGCTTGAACGCCTGAGAGAGAAGGTAAAAATGTCGAATAACCGTTTCAACGGCCCATACCGGCAGAGTTTGCTGAAGCTTTACTCCGAATGTCCACGCAAATTTAAGCTCTTGAACGTTGACGGCGTCGAGGTCGAGGAGGCCAAGTCGGTTCCCCTCGTTGTCGGCGCGAACGTCCATCGGCTTATCAATCTCTTTCACAAAAGGGAGCAGATTGACTGGCAACGTGGGGAAATTCCATACCCGGTGTGGGAGCAGGTCATGGAACTGGTCAACGTTTACACCAACAACAACCGGGGATTGGAGGTTTTACATTCGGAAGTAAGCTTTGAATTTCCAATCAACAGCTACACCATTACGGGTACCATAGATTTGGTGTACCGTGACGCCCAGGGGCGGATTGTTCTCCGCGACATCAAAACAGATTCCACCGAGCCATCGCCGGATTTTCTGGCGCGGGACATCCAGTTTTCAATCTACTACCTCGGCGCAATCAGAGGGCTTGGCATCAAGCCGGACATCCTGGAGTGGTACCACCTGCGAAACCTTGTGCCTTACAAGAAAACAACCACCCGGAACGGCGTTCAGTACCAGGCTGGTGAAATCAGAGGCGATCCCAGCTTCATTGTGGCGCGAAGCGAGGAGGACATCCCAACCATAGAAAAGGAAATTCGATGCTTAATCCAAGCGATCAGGTTCAACATTTTCCCAATGAGGCCGCTTAAAATCGGCCACATGTGTCCGTGCAACTTCTGTGAGGCCACGTTCTATTGCACGCCTCACGGGGAAACTATAGCCCAGAAGCCCGACTTTGGAGGTCTTCAGGGCTACGAACAGTACTTTTAATTGGAAAGGAGGCCCACTATGGGCAAGAAGAACAATATCGCAGTGAAGAAAGAAGAAGAGGCGGGAATTGAGAAAGCTGAGAAAGCTGAAATGCTTGGCCTTGAGGTTTTTGATACTGGTGACTTAATTCTTCCTCGGCTTCGAATCGTCCAGCCTACCAGCAAGGAAGGGACGGTAGGCTGGTTTAAGAACAACCTCACCAACGAGGAGAAGGACAAAATCAATGCCGTAGTTCTTGCTGCTTCAAAAGGCCGGGTGTGTTGGGGAGAAAACCTCGACGAGGACCCTATCTGTCGCAGCAGCGACGGTATTCACCCATCGGAAAACGTGGAAAGCCCCGTTAACGAGATATGCGGCACGAAGGAAAACGGAAAACGCTTTGAGCCGGTGTGTCCGAATGCAATGTGGGGGGAGAAGAAAGACGAACGGCCAATTTGTAACGAGGTCATCAACCTGCTCTGCATCGGAAAAGACGACATGGTACCGTTCTTCATTTCCCTGCACGGCACCCAACTCAAGCCGGTCAGGGCCTACTTATCGGCGGTGGGCCTGCGGCGACGCAGCCTCTACGAGTATCAGGCAACTCTGAAGCTCAAAGAGACGACCAATGGAAAGGGAAAATATTTCGTCATTCAGTTCGAGGAACTCAAGGAGAACTCGGCTGATGAGAAAGACAACTTCCGCGCCCTGTATTTCCAGTTCGCGGGCTACCCGATAGACAGGACTTTCGACGCTGAAAAGGCGATGAAAGAGGCCGATAAAGACGACATTCCGATTTAATCGGGGTGCGGGACAGGAATCATCTAGCCTGTCCCTTTTTATTAGATTTTGCCCGCTACTTTTTCTGGCTATTGCTGTTATTTGTCGAGGTTTTTCCCTGTTGTGGTCGACATCCAATTGTATAAACTCCTGGGGAGCCATAAAGTATTGGTAGAACCGCATTCTTTTGGAATCTCGAATTGCAATTTTTGGCTTTAATGGATTCAGAAACCCAACTTGAAGGTATTGTAATATAGTAATAATCGAGCCTCGATAGAGGCTCTCCGTATGGAATGATACCGTTCCTTCTTTTTTCATAAATCTCCTTTAATATGGTCAGGTTTTTATTATCATCGCCCAAACCCGATGTAGCTAAAATAAATCTAACAATGTTGTTCTTACTGTTACTCAATATTGCATTCATTGTTTCCCAAGTTATGGTCTGTCCAGAATCTTTTGAAATGATTTCAAATATATTGCCAGCCTCAAACCATAAATCGAATGCCAATATTGGTTTCAATTCCGGAGATGATTCACTCATCTTCCATAGTTCGGCATAACGTTTTGCCATCTCACCCCGAATCATATCCCCATAAAACATAGATTCGCTGATGATTGAAAGGGCATGGGCCGTGCTTCTCAGGTATAGCTGAGCGTCTTCCGTCTCTATTCCTGAGCCGGGCTTTAAAGATTCTTGTTCTAACAAGTGATAGCATCTGTTAGTGACGTCTATATACTGAGGGATTAGGCGCTGAGAAAAGTAAATCTGTGAGAGCATATTAAAAGCAATAAATTTGTAGAATGGCTGATAATCGGGATTATCGATAATGCTATAATGGGCAGGAAGGAGTTGCTCACATGCTATGTTACCAATCCCTATGCGAAACCTCTTCATGATATCCTGTAGCCTTTTATCGCCAGTAATATTTCTCGTCATGAAAATACGAAATTCATTATAACTTAGGCGAGATGGAAGAATTGAGACAACAGTGTGAATGTATTCAAGATCGTTTTCATTAAACCATTTGGAATGGTTGTTATCATTCAAGTCTCCGTATACTTTAGGGAGTTTTCCTATATCGCCATCTGTCATTTTTAAATCGGGATTAAGATAGTAAATATTGAATGATTCTTCATAAAATTTATCATTTGCATATTCATCAAGGTAAGAAAGAACCGAGCTATCACGCTCAATGTTCATTTCAAGCGAGAGTATATTGGACAGCTGTTCGCTCATCTTGCAGCCTTGAAATAGCTCTTTGTAATGCTCAAGATCATCTGGTGATGTTCCGTGATAAATGCCATTATAATATCTCATCAGGGATATGGAACAGACGATGATTGAACTAATATCTTCTATTTTAACGTTATTCAAATCTCTCTCTATATAATTTTGCGGCAGGAATGCTTTTGGCACATAAACAGTTGGCCATATGGCATCTGGATCGCTTTTTTCTAAAAATTCCATGAAAGAGTCACTTAGCGATGTTATTTTGGCTCTTTTGGGACCGAGGATTTCATCCACTATTTTATCTCTTGAATCACGGAATACCTGCGAGTAAAATACTTTTATATCGGAAGAGGACATATTTTGTGTGATGAAGGAAATGTAGGGGAAACTTGTTCCCGGCGGTGTATAATCCCCAACTATATTATTTTCACGGAATGGCGGGTAGGTCGGCCATGGTGCCATTTTTAACGTATATTTGCGCCCATTGGCCGGAAAAGTAGAAAAATTAAAAATCATTTTACTGTTATCAAATGTTTTTGTTTCGACATTGTATAGATCAGGCAGAATTAGGTAAGCTTTAGAGTTTTGGAGTATTTTATAGTAATTTGGATTTGGTTTATTTAATATAATGCCGGTAAAAACAATGTTATTGAGATCATCAATCAATTTGGAGGATAGTGGGTCATTCCGACCTTTCAGGGCAATGATTTGCTTGTTAATCATGTTATATAATATTTCATTTTTAAAGCCACCTTCCTGATCGCCGCGTACAATAATTCCAATCTTATCCTCGGAAAATTGCGGATAGCCGTTGATAAGACAGCTATGCCAATTTGAGAGATTGTATCCTTGGCACACTGTATCACGAGCTGCCATGATTGTTTGCAGACGATTATATAAATAGCAGAAAAGTAATAATATTATGAAAAATAATGTAAATAATATTAAAACGAAACGATGTTTTTGCGCGAACGATTTCAATGAGGCATAGGTATTATGAGGCTCGGTAGCTGGTAAATCTATCAGGGAATCGGATGACGGTGCTTTTGTCTTATTTTGTTTAAGTATTTCCCACTCAGCACGAAGGTTTTTTATACGTTCAGATTCAAGTTCTGTTTTGCAGGCTTTTCCCCAATTGGAAGAAATATCGAGAGGAAAATAATTGAAGTCAGTGATATTTATTAACTTCTCAGAAAACATCCGAGAGAGGGAGCGTAGCATTCCGCGATTTTTTCGTTCTATTTTTATTCCGCAAAGGATTGGTTCAACTCTAAATGTTATGTAATCCACAGAATATCGGGAAGCGATGCCAGAAGGATCCAATTTGGGGTTTTTTCTTAAATCTTCAAAAAAGGAATACCAATCTATAAAAGATGATATTTTTTCCAACAGATTCCTTTTATCAGCATCGTTTAATGAGGTTAATATATTTTCAAATCGAGGGAACTCAGATTTCCAGTTATCCTGCTTCAAGGAAGAAAGAAGATTTTCAAAAGATATGTTCTCTTGGGGATTTTCAGATTTATAATCGATAAAAGATTCTCTAGCATGAAATGCAGGCGGCAAGCTATCAGGAGTTATCAGTTTATCATTTGAGAGCGTAAGCGCTCGTTGGATAGCATTTTCAAGTTCCCTAACATTGCCGGGATAATCGTAATTTTTAAGGAGAGCAATAGCATCTTCAGTGAACCCATCAGGCAATGTATGGCCTTGATACTCAGATTTATTTCTAAAGTTCTCAAGGAAAAAATTAGCTAACAACAGCTTATCATCGCCCCTTTCTTTGAGGGTGGGCATCATTATTTCGATGACTTCTATCCTCCAATAGAGGTCTTCACGAAAATTTCCCTTTCTAATTTCTTCTTTCAAATCTCGGTTTGTGGCCGATATAATTCTAAAATCAACCTTTATCTCTTCGTTGCCACCGACCGGCCGGATAGTCTTTTCATTCAATGCTCGTAACAGTTTTGCCTGAAGATAAGGCTTGAGCTCGCTTATTTCGTCCATAAATAGCGTCCCGCCATTGGCAGCTTCAATTAACCCTATTTTATCAGATATTGCCCCAGTGAATGCCCCCCTTTTATGACCGAATAATTCGCTTTCTAACAGTGTCTCGGGAATAGCGCCGCAATTGATGGCAACAAAGGGTTTACCCCTTCGCTGGCCTTCTTCATGTATTGCCTTTGCTACAAGTTCCTTTCCAGTGCCCGTTTCTCCTAGAACGAGAACAGTTGCATCGCTTTCGGCGGCTTTATGTATAAGCTTAAAAACTTTGAGCATTGCCGGTGATTTGCCAATGATATTGGGGAAAAAGGGGATGTCAGGGGGATGTGTATTCTTCTTCAAAAAGTCGTTCATGACTCTACATTAGCTTTTATCGCGTTAATTTCAACTCAGACTCAGGTAGTAGAGGTTGTTTATCGCGCATGCCTTTAGCCTACGGCCTTATGAGGATATTTAATTCTCAACCGGGTTTTCCAGCGAAGGGCCCATGGCTGAGGGTTTTATGGGAAAAAATAAGCCGATTTTTTAAATATAAGGATGATAGAAGGACAGACCCTGTAAAATGTGTCTTTTTTCTTGTGCCGCACTGGTGCCGCACTTACTGGTTTCTATCCCTAGCATCTGAGAAGGCAGAAAATACTTTAAAAATCAATGAGTTACAAATTCCCCGCGACTTGGCATAGCGATTGCTCTTTCTTAAGGCAAATTATCGAAATGAATAGATAAAAAAGAGAAAAAATGGGAGTGCTTCCCTATAACCTAAAAAAAATGAGAAGGAGACAAATATGAACAAGAGCAAAAAATCAAAGGTCGTAGAAGTTGAACCGTTGAAAACAAATGACACTACCCTGGTTGAACTGTACGAAACCCTGAGAAAGGCAACATTAATGATTGCTCGGGTGAAGAACACTCTCACATGGGAAAACCGTTACTCTTTCAGTAGTGAACTTGATGATTGCCTCATTAATGCCACTCGTAGTTGCTATCAGTCTTCAAAAGCATTGAAGCGGGAAGTCAACGCCGGCAGAGTTCGCCCTCGTCCACAGGAGGAAAAAAATTTGCTAAAAATTAGCCCTTCAACCCTTCTCGGATAATGAATATAGAGGGTGGCCGCGCTACAAGGCACAAAGCCACCCTCTGATGTTCCCAAACTGTTTCGCTTGAAGGAGGTGGTTAAGAAAAAGAGAAAGAAAACAAAAGGAATGCAAACTATGATTGTTTTAACAAAACTTAAAAACGAAGGAGATCGAAAAATGAGAGAAACAGAAAAAGCTGAAAAATACGTCCAACGCCCATTATTAGGCGGAAATAATTCCGGTGATAATGGTAAAAACAGCCATTTCTACGCGCCGGAGGCATCCTCAACCAGAGAAAAGCCGCATGATGATTCTCAACCCCAAATAGGTGTGGCCGCCTTCACTTCCTTGCCGGATCACAAAAAACTCTACGATAAAGGCTTTGAGTGTGCCCTTGCAAGAGGAATACCGGAAGGAAGTGATGATGATAGGCGAGCCCTCACTGAATTCGCCGAAGTAATTGCCGAATCCCAGTCTTGTTCTCCGTGGGATCCAGAAAAAAATGCACATGATGCCGAAATTAAAAGGGAGAATGACAACAATGAACGTGAATTGGCAGCAAGTTCCCAAAAGGTCAAAAAGGCCCTGACCTGCCAAGAAGATTCGGAAAGAGACCGCGCAAACTTCGGCAAAACGCCGGAAAAACCCAGAATCCCCTGGCTTGCCATAGTCCTTGCGACACTATTCTTGGGGTTGGGTCTTTCAACTAGTTTCCATGACGGGTTCTTTTCGGACCTTGCCGACGAAAGATTAGGTTGGGGGTTTTCCATCCTCGGCGGGCTAATCACCGGGGTCGGTATTGTTTATCTGAGGTTAGGACAGGTACACAATACCACCTACTGTGCACGCGATTATCTCGCAATAATTGGCGGCATAACCATTTGTCTCGGTATGTCGCTTTTCAGGTTTTGGAGCGCCAACTGGTCGGTTCAGGCGATTCCTCTTGCCGTGGCGCTTTTCTTAACCGAGGTCGGCCTGATCATTTACATCGAATACATCACCTATGGTCTGAAAAAGCTTTTCTTCAACTATTTCAGGGTCAGGGAAGAATTTGACCGATACACCGCACTTGTTGAAGCCGCAAAACTGAGAGTGGAAAGAGCGCAACAGGATTTGGATGCCCTGAACCGAAAAAAGGGTGATTACATCAATCACATAAAGGACCGAGTTTCTAGGTTGGATCAAATTGCCACGTTAAGGAGACTCGCAACAAGGACTATACTCGCCGGCTATAACGCTGGCCTTGCAGAAATCGAGGGCCGTTTCCATAGCCCATGGGTGTTTGTAAACGATTCACAAATGGGCAAAAAAGGAAGGAATTAGCGATGAAAAACCTCAACAAGTGGCTTGCAATAGCTCTGGTGGCGCTGTCTCTTTGCCTCGCTTGCGAGAATTACCGGCCTGCTCACGTGGCGGTGGTGCCGGACAGGTCGGGTTCAGTGGAAAAAGTCAGAGAATCCATCGTAGGTCTGGCGGAAGCAAGTCTTGTGTTGCCAGGTATCAAGAAGGGGTCGCACCTTGAGATACTCTCCACAGGGGACGCCGGAACCGCCATGGAGCCGATCAGCATCGCCTCCCTTGGTTTTCCCTGTATTCGGAAAGTTATGGAAGGCCGTGACATGGCTGCAAAAGATGAGGCGTTTTTGAAGGATGTCGAGACCTTACTGGCGAAAATACCACCGCCATCGTCCAGAACTCCACTATACATCGCCGTACGCCGCGCAACCGAAACGTTGCGCGGCCTCGGCTGCGACCCCAAGCCGGTTAATGCTCAGCCCCCCTGCTACCTCTTCGTCATAAGCGACGGCGAAGAGAATGTAGAGAAACTCATTACGCGGGCGATTCGTGGTTCATCAGAAGCAAAGTTCCCCGAAGAAATGCTCATTGACAACTCAAACATCGAAGTGCATTTTTGCGGGCTGTCCGATACTAACGATGATTCGCCCGCACATGATTCTAGGAGAATCGCCCGAATGGAGAACACTTGGAGAAGCCTTTTTCGTCATCCTGAGATGGTTTCATTTCAACCATTTTGCCCCAAAAAGGAGGTAGGCAAAAATGATGATCATTAATATATTTATCGGCCCCATCGTGCTTTTTCTCTTGCTCGCCGGGGCCTATAGTCTTGTTCTCGGTAATATATCCCCCAAAATCACACGGCTATTTTTTCGGTGGGCGGGAATTGTGATTATTTTTGCAACCTTATTGAAAATGTTTATCCGACATTAAAGGGAGAGTAACCATGTTTGCAAACTTAATCGCAGCCGTGGCGCTATTACTTATGATGTACTTGTTCATGCAAGATTTTCTGAATGCTATATCTCCGGGTCTTTTTAGGAGGCTAATGCGGCTGCTTAAAAAGACAGTGGCTATTTCTTTAAGACTGAGTTTGTTGCCCTTTATAACACTTGGGAAGGCATGGCGGAACTTCAGAAATCCTCCCTTCAAAAAAATTCATCGCTACGGCCTCTATCATCTGCATGGCGGGCGCGGCAGAGGTTAACATGTCGCAGCAGGCCGATCTCATTTTATCTAACTGGCATCATTTTTATGAGGGACTAAGAATGTCTCCTCAAAAAATTTATTCACTCCTTGAAGAGGCTATTAATGAACGTGAACTCCCCGGCGCGGTCATGTCCAGGGTGGTTTATAAAGAGGGCGGGATATTTTCGGCACGCCGGGAATATCTGAGGGTGCAACGGAAAGACCATATATTCGACTTGTGCGCCGCACCGTTCGGCCGTGGCTTATTCGCATCATGGTGGCTGGGGGAATCCGTCGGGCTGTTCTGGCGGATTCTTTTCATCATTCCGCCCCTGGCATTGATACTGATAAGGATTTTCAGACCTGATACGTTCTACCGAATTGACACGGCACTAATTTTTCAGGACTCGGTTCACTCCGCGGTCATGGAAGTGTTCGATGGCGTAACACAGACCAAGGGCCTGAGGGCGCTATCGGAATTGGAAAAGAAACCCATCCTTTCAGATTTATTCTATGGGGAGTTCGGCGAATGATGGGCGGCAAGCAGAAAATAAGCAGGCTGCCCAATCTGATCGCGGCACGAAAGCGCGCCGCCGACTTCTATAAGTGGGAGAGGCGCGGTCGCGGCTGGCATATATGGGAGAATCCCGTGGGTCTAGAGCCGCCCTTCGCGCCGGAAAAATCTAATGAAGAAATGGAGTGCAGATCCGAAGATGACGGGCGTAAACCTTCGTTAATGGGTGCAATAATTAAAGGAATTCGGAGCATTGCAGGTCCCCAGAATGCGGAGGATAAAACCAATTCCACTGGTGAAGAAATTACATTTAAATCTGAGCTTGAAGCCCCTGCTAGATACGAGGATGATTATGGGCTGAAAGAGATCATGATCTCGTTACCTTCCGACCAGAAAATAACACCCGATCTGGCCGAGCAGTTCCTGCTGAATCTCAACTATTGTTCTTATCCTGTTTCCTTCGAGATTATCGGCTCGAACACATCGATTTTCATTCAGATTGTCTGCCGCGATAAGGATTTTCTTCAGGTCCGACCGCAGCTTAAAGCCTATTTCCCGAACCTTACATACAGTGAAAAAGACAGGAACCTACGGGATGTGTTCGATTCCCAAAAGGAAACCGTAATAGTGGATTTTGGGCTTTCCTATGAATTCACACGCCCCATCAAGACCTTCAAGAATTTCGACATCGATCCCCTGATCGGGGTCGTCGGCGCTCTTGAGAACCTTAAAAAAGGCGAACTGGGAATTGTGCAGGTTCTTTTCCAAGCGGCTCTAAGGCCCTGGGCCGAGAAAATCATGGGTTCTGTCCTTGACCGGGATGGGCAGTCGTTCTTTCTCGACGCGCCGGAAATGCTTCAACTGGCAAAGGAAAAGGTTAAAAACCCCATGTTTGCGGTGGTCACAAGGGTGCTCGGACAAAGCGCGCAGCCCCACCGGTCATGGGAAATCGCTAAAACATTAGGGGGCTGCATGTTTCAGCTGGCCGATCCCCAGAGCAATCAGCTTATCCCGCTGAAGAATGACGGCTACCAGGATGATGATCATGCCGCCGACGTGCTTTCGCGCACTACGCATCGGAGCGGGATGATCCTGAACTCAAGGGAGCTTGTGTCCCTCGTTCACCTGCCTTCGATTTCCGTACAATCGGGGAAACTCGTGCGTGATTTCATAAAAACGAAAGAGGTTCCGCCCATTGCCATCGGCCATCTGTTGAAGCTTGGCGAAAACCTCCATCACGGCAAGAGTACAGTTGTTAGTTTAAGTGCTGAGCAGAGGCTGAAACACACATACCTGATAGGGGCAACTGGGACGGGCAAGAGCTCTCTCGTTCTGAACATGGTTCGTCAGGACTTAAACAACGGCAATGGTCTGGCTGTGCTTGAAGGTCACGGCGATCTGATTGACGCCATTTTGGGTATGATCCCAAAGGAAAGGTACGATGATGTTGTTTTGTTTGACCCCTCGGATGAGAATTATCCGGTTGGTCTGAATATCCTCTCTGCAAAGTCAGAGATTGAGAAAAATGTTCTTGCATCGGACTCGGCAGCAGCTTTTCGCCGACTCAGCACAAGCTGGGGCGATCAGATGACCTCGGTTTTAAGCAATTCCATTCTGGCCTTTTTAGAAAGCAACAAGGGTGGAACTTTATTTGATCTGAGACGATTTTTGATCGAAAAGAAATACCGGACCGAGTTCTTAAAAACCGTAAAAGACCCTCAGGTCGTCTATTATTGGCATAAGGAATTTCCCCTTTTAGTTGGTAAACCGCTGGGGCCGGTTTTAACCCGGCTCAATACCTTTTTGAGGCCGAAAATCATTCGCAACATTGTTGCTCAAAAGCGAGGTCTGGACTTTGGTGAAATTCTGAATAATAGGAAGATTTTTCTCGGCAAGCTGGCCCAGGGTCTGATCGGCGAAGAAAACGCCTACCTGTTGGGTGCCTTGATAGTCTCCGCGTTTAACAGGGCGGCTTTGGCTAGACAAGCTAAAAGTATTTCTGAAAGAGAGAATTTCTTTTTCTATATTGATGAGTTTCATAATTTCATTACCCCCTCCATGGCCAGCATACTTTCTGGGGCTAGGAAGTACCACCTCGGCATGGTGCTAGCCCATCAGGACTTACACCAGCTTTGGAATCGGGACACGGAAGTCGCCAACTCGGTGATTTCAAACCCCGGAACGAGGATATGCTTCAGGTTGGGGGATTTTGACTCTAAAAAACTTGAAGACGGTTTTGCCTATTTTAACGCTCAGGATTTGCAAAATCTGGGCGTTGGCGAGGCAATAGCTCGCGTTGACCGCATGGAATACGATTTCAATCTTCGAACATTTCCACCACCTCAAGTTGATTCGGAGCAACTCCGACAAAAACAGGAGGAACTAATAAACCTATCAAGGAAAAAGTACGGTGTGCCTAAAAAGGAAATTGAGGCTCTCTTGGAAATGGACAAAGTCTGGGTTATTGAAACAGAAAAACCTTCAGCAGATAAACCTAAAACTCCCGAAAAAGCTGAAAAAAGCAAGAAGACATCCAAAAAAAGAGAGAAATTGCCCTTTCAGGAAAAACTGGCGACCCCTGATATTGCCGTTGATGAAGGAAAGGGCGGTTCGCAACACCGATACCTTCAAGCCCTCATTAAGAGAATGGCCGAAGAAAAAGGCTACCGGGCGATTATCGAGAAGCAGCTCCCGGACGGCTCCGGCAGCGTGGATGTCGGGCTTGAAAAAAACGGCCACAAGGTGGCCTGTGAAATTTCCGTGACCACCGGCGAGGCACAGGAGCTTAAGAATATCGAGAAATGTCTAGTGGCAGGCTATGAGCAGGTAATTCTATGCTCGCCGGAAAAGAAAACGCTAGAAAAAATGGGGACGCTCCTTGCTGCAAGGTTTGAGGAATCCGACAGGAAAAAAATCATGCTTTTTCAGCCCGAGCAACTTTTTTCCCACTTTGAAGAACAAGAGGCCGGAGAAGCCGGTAACGAAGAGATGATCAAGGGTTACAGGGTAAAGGTCAATTACAAACCCCTCAATGAAAAAGAAAAGAGAGAAAAACGCGAAGCGATCGCCCAGGTTATTCTTCAATCCCTCCAGAGGAATGGAGGGCAAGAATAATGGATAGCTCCCCTAATAAACTGCTCACAACCAGGGAAGTGGCCGAGTTTCTCAGCATCGACGAGAGCACCGTTTACAAATGGGCCGATCAGGGACGGTTGTGTTACATCGATCTTGGCAAAAACGGCGGCAAACGCTGCCTCCGCTTCCGGTGGACAGACCTCGAAAAGCTCATAGAGGAAAGCCTCGTTAGAAAAGTTTGAAGGAATTATGAGCGCCGATGGAAAATGTTTCAAGCCTGTTATAAACTATCCGGTAGCGGTAGCTGACCTGCGGAATGGAGGTGACGATGGCGAACGTCTATAAGCGGGTCGGCGGAAAGGGGCGTTTTTCCTGGTATGCGCGCTATTGCGACCCGATCACAGGGAAGGATACCAAGAAAAAGCTCAAAGCCAAGACCAAGCTCGAAGCTGAGTTGGAGTTTGCACAAATCCTGAACAACATTTCCAGCGATGACTACCAGCTCAAATTGCTTCAGCGAAAGGTCACGTTCTTTGAAATTGCCGAAGATTTTTTGGATTACAGCCGGGCACGCAAGCGAAGCTATGAAAAGGATCGCGTAAGCGTTCGGAGACTCAAGCAGTTCATAGGCGATATTACATGCGAACGCATCAGGCGCTCCCTGTTCGACAAATTCATCGCTTTGCGAAAAGCGGGTGAAGGCGACCTTGGGGAGTCTGCGGTGTCGGCGACCATCAATCGTGAGCTCGCCTGCGCGAAAACGATTTTCCGCAGAGCACACATGGATGGAAAGATAGCCGTCAATCCCATGCTTGGATTTAAACTCCTTGCAGAAGATAACATCCGAGACAGGGTTCTTGACGACGACGAATTTAACAAACTGCTTTTCGCTTCCCCCTCACATATACGCCCAGTACTGATTATGGCGTGGGAAACCGGAATGCGGAGAAACGAGATGCTCTACCTGAAATGGGGGCAAGTCGATCTGAATATCGGAGTCATCAAGCTTTCGGGCGAGGGCACAAAAACCGGCAAAGGCAGGCAGGTCCCGATAAGCTCTTTTCTTATGAGCACCCTCAAGAAACTGGACAGGTTCAATGAGTGGGTTTTCGACTACAAGGGGGAGCATTTAAGGAGCATCAGGACGGCGTTCGAAATAGCGCGGATGAGGGCGGGTATCGAGGATTTCCGTTTTCACGACTTGAGACATTGTTTCGTGACCAAGATGAGAAGGAAGGGGGTCCCGGACAGGGTTATCATGGCGATAACCGGCCATCAAACAATGGAGTGTTTCAAGCGCTACGACACAATCACTTTGGACGACCTGAAGCTCGCTGTAGGGGTGGAAGTTCCAAAGAGTTGGAACAATTCTGGAACAAATGGCACTTGAGAATTTCATGAAACGTGCTAAGTTATTGAAATCATTGAGAGCCGGAGTGGCGGAACTGGTAGACGCACGGGACTCAAAATCCCGCGGGCCTTAAAGCTCGTGTCGGTTCGATTCCGACCTCCGGCATCCGGACTATCAAAAGCGCACACTAACTGAAAATCACGGTGGTTTTCGGTTAAGGATGTGCGTTTTTGCTTTTTGCTTGAGTCTGACTCATCTGGCATAGGATTTGATACTTCTATGCCCTATGGAACCTGAAAAATATATCGAAGCGGATGAATAAATCATTCAACAGCACCCGGAAAATCGGAATAATTGGAGGAGGTCCGGCAGGCTTGATGGCGGCTGCGGTTTTGATTGAGGCAGGCGTGCGGGAACAGATATATATATACGAAAGTAACTCAATGCTCGGCGGAAAAGTTTTTTTATCCGGTGGTGGGCACTGTAATTTGACCACGGCTTTGTCAGGCCGAAAGGAAATTCTGGAAAAGTATACCCGTGGCGGAATATTTTTGAAATTCGCGATTAACTATTTCCCGCCGAAAATGGTCAGAGAGTGGTTCCGGCGGCATGGGCTTGAGACTAAAGTCGAAAAGAGTGACAGAGTTTTTCCACTTTCCGAAAAAAGCGGGGACGTGGTTAAGGTTTTCGAAAGAATTCTAAAAAACGGGAAAAATCTCGAAATTCTCTTAAACACCAAAGTTAAAGATGTTTCTCCGGATAAAAACGGGAAATTTATCGTTAAAGCCGCCGGGCGTAAAAATAGTTTCGATTTTCTATTGATCGCTACCGGCGGACGTGCGGGTTCCGGTGCAAGCGGCTACTCATTCGCCCAAAATCTGGGCCATACCATCACCGAACTTGCGCCATCGCTTACTTCCTTCGTCGTCAAGGAAGAATGGTGCGGACGGCTGGCGGGACTAAGTCTATCGGATTGCAGGATCGAATGCGTATTGAAAAACAATTTGGCAATTTCGGTTGAAGGAGATTTTTTATTTACCCATTTCGGCATATCAGGCCCGGCGGTTTTCTCCTTGTCAAGCAAAGCCGCCTTTGAAAAAATCGGCGTGCAGAATCCGCTGAAAATATTTTTGATCGTCGATAAGAAGAAGAAATTCACGATTTGGGACAGTCTGTTGATCGAGAGAATCGGCAAGGACGGCGCAAAAAAAATAAAAAATGTTTTTTACGGCCTTTTGCCGGATCGTCTCGCGAATACAACTTTCGATTCCGCAGGAGTAGATAAAGAACAAAAAGCGGCCGAAATTTCCAAAAAGGAAAGGCAACGCATCGCTAAACTTCTGGGCGACGGAATTGAAATTAATCTGATTTCGAGAAAAAAAGGCGGGGAAATGGTTACAGCCGGAGGCGTTAGCCTCGACGAAGTCGATCCCCAAACATGCGAATCTAAAAAGCGTCCGAATTTATACTTTGCCGGAGAGGTTCTTAATATTGATGGCTTTACCGGCGGTTTTAATTTGCAAAATTGCTGGATGACGGGACGACTCGCAGGCCAAAAAATCGCCGAAAAATTGGGCCGAGAAAGAATTTAGCGGGACAAACCTTCGTGGGATGGTAGGGTCTCGTCATTGGCGGGACAGGAGAGCGACTCAGACGAGCCGTATGGCCTGAGCGCCGACGAAGGTGGATGTAAGGAAGGACGGGTACGGTCTTAAATGGCATGTTTAGGGTTGCTCGACTTCCGCCGGCGCCACATATTTTACAATTTTTGAGGCAACTTTCGTCGTGACGATTTTTGCCGAAAAATTTTCGCGGGAACGACTCAATTTCCCAAAAAGTTTGTGCCCCATCCAATTAACGTTCTGAACCATGTCCCTGATAAATACAGCTATCGGCTCTACTATCTTTCCAATATTCCAAAATACTATCCGTGATTTTTCGATACGGTGTTGAATTTTTGTTAATCTGGGCTGCTGAAAAGCGTTCAATTTCATGGCCAACCACGTCCATGAAGCAAGCAATATAACCGCGCCACATTGTATTATTTCCGTCAGATTCGTGCCGCCCATTTCATTGGTAATTTCTTTACAAAGTTCATAAGCTTCCTCGCGCCGCTGACGATTCGGGCCGAAAACAATAGCGGGAATAAGTCCGGGTATTGCGTTTTTAACATAATTCCGCATTCTATCGGATTGTTGTTTCAGTAAAGTATTTTGGGAACTGCGCAGATTCTTATAACCCTCGAACCAGACCCGAACGGCTCGAACTATTGAAGGTCCGAGTTGCGTAAAATCCTGTCTGAACATCCGTTTTTGTATGGTTTCCAGTTCATTCGGATCAAGGTTGGGATGTTTAAAATGCATTGCAAAACCATCCCATTTTCTCAGGTCCGGATTCTCGGTGTATTTGGGTAGATATCGGTTCTCTTCGATAACCTGCTTATGAAAGGGCGTACCCGGAAAAGCGAAGTAGATCAGGAATTGCGAGTAAGTTGGAACAAGCTCCATAAGGCAATTGAACTCAGACCAGATTATATCCGCGTTCTGATATGGAAAACCGATAATCATGGAAGAAAGAAGGGATATTCCACGACTTTTCAGGCTTTTGTACAACTCTTCGATCGGCTCGCCCTCGAGTTTGCCGTAGCCGGCTTTCTCTCCTTCAAAAGCCGTCCAGATGGTGTCGAATCCCATCTCGGCAATCTCATCCGCGGTGAATTGACTGAGGCCGCGAATACTGCCGAATCCCATGAGGTTCAGGTTTTTTCCTCCCTTACGGACGCACTCGAGAAATTCCCGCGCGCGCTTTGTGTGGATGAAGAAGTCCTCGTCAATAATGATGAAACTCGAGATAATGTCCCCTTTTGATACCGCCTCCGCGGACAGACGCATTATGGTGTCGTACAACTCCTTGCCGGACTTTATGAAAGGTATGTATTTGCGATTGAAGAAATGAGACGTGCAGCAGAAATCACAACCGTTGGGACAACCAAGGCCGCCTGTAATGTGCGCCACCTTCGTTTTCATCTGATAAGAATAAAATCGCGGCGATTTGATCGGCAGGTATGGATGTTTAATCGGCTTCAGGGTGTCCTCTCCCAGAAGCCGCCGCATAAATCCGATGCCTTCTTCCCGGCAAACCAGATCGCTGTATGGCGCCATCAGTTCGTCCGGAAGCACGGTGCCGTAGCCGCCCAGAATTATCTTGGCCTTCGGGGCATACTTCCTTATCAGAGGCGCCATCTCCCTTACCTTATGAAAAGTGGACACTACAAAATTTATCCCGACATAATCGAATTCGCGGGATTTCAACTCTTTTATAAGTTCTCTTTTCGATGGATAGTGCAGCACCACGGCAGGAACTTCGATATTCTCGGCAATGTAGTCCAGTCCCCAGCACCTTATAACCTGACGGAAACTGAAAATTCCTTGAGCGCGGGTTACTTGAGCGTGAAACAATTCAGCGGAAACAGAATCGCCTTCGCCGGGACCTCCGAAAGGACGGCACACGGTTGTAAAAAGTATTTTCTGCAAAATATACCTCTCAAAATTTCCATTTTGGGGAGGATACCTTTTAAAAAGGTAAAATAGTAGAGCTTCTTGCAAAAATAGCAAAAAGCTTGAATTTTCCCCCGAAAAGCTGAAAAGAGTATTCAAAAAAGCCGCTACCTGTGATAAATTATGGATAATTGCCCAAAAACTCATAAGACGGAGCGGCTTTATGAGCATGTTATCACAG
>Ga0209777_10000644_pt1 | contig 55380 bp, 110 predicted proteins | sample FrelakmetHBP12HB_FD_187147 | JGI IMG/M metagenome (GOLD analysis project Ga0209777, IMG submission 187147) | Freshwater lake sediment microbial communities from the University of Notre Dame, USA, for methane emissions studies -HBP12 HB (SPAdes)... | ecosystem: Environmental > Aquatic >...
CTTCCGATCTTACAGGCCCATTTGGGTTTTTATCTATAATTTTATTGCCGATAATTTTATTGGCGGGTGATTCATGTCAAAGAGAAAAGTTCCATAATATCGTGATTTTTTTCAAGGGTCTTTTCTGGTGTTTCGTCGAATTTCAATATCATGAGGGCGGTCCTCTTATTGCCATCCACGAAAGGATGGTATATAGCTATATGTTTTGCTATCTCCATGGGGGTGGATTTCTCGCATGCAGCTTCTATCTCGGCTTCGTATCTTATTCCATAAGTGGTGCCGAATTCTCTATTTACCAGCCAATTCATTTTCATCACCAATTGGGGTCTGAATATATTCGGCATACGCCGCCTGAAGGACTTGAACCTTCGACTCGCCGATTAACAGTCGGCTACTCTACCAACTGAGTTAAGGCGGCAAAAATAGGAAGTGAATGAGGATTTCATTTCGTATTAGTTGGGGCAGAGCGAGCCTCTGCCCCCCGTAGAAAGGAGGTAATGTTTTAGCGGCAAGCCGCTAAAATGCCGAAAGAAACAGACACAACTATCCTATTAAGGGTTCTAATCGTAGGTTTCAGAGCTGTGTGGTTCGACATGATTTTACACCGTAAACAGTTTTTACTTAGTATATATTAGGTAATACGGGTATAAATACTTGTCGATATGGGGGATTTTTGACTTATTTTAGAAATATAGCTTGTTTATGGGTTCGGGGAATTTTATCCCGTTGCCGTTATCTTCGCGGTCTGTCTCTGATATCGATATCTTGAATTCCTTTCCTCTCATATACATATAATAATTGAATTTCTTCACCGTATAGGATCTGATGGTGGTGAAAAGAGTTCCGTTGCGATCCTGGAGAAGAAGCACTATGTTCATGCCGTTATGGAGCTTGAATTGCTTTTTTCTGTTCGCTTTGTCCCTGTAGGTGGTGTCATAGTCCTTGAATGCATCGCTCATGTATGCGGTCGTTTTGTTGAATGCTTCCAATAATTTTACGGGTTTGCCGGTTTCTATTGATTTCAGCTTATCATATGTATCATGACTGAAATATATGGTTGGTTCATATATGGGTTTTTGTTCTGTGGGGGCGGGCATCAGCATTTTTAATCACTTTGGGGTTTTATTTTTTAAAGTAAATAGGTCTTTCTCGAATTTGGCTACATTATCCCATTCTCCTTCTACGTGGATATGGTCTTTGGGATCAAAGAAGATGCTTGTGGGCAGGACTTTGATGTTGTATTGTTTCTCCAATTGTTTTATTGTCTTGCCAATAAGTATTGAATTTTCTGGAATGAAAGTCTCAGACTCAGCTTTCATAACACTTTTTTGTTTCTGCTAAGGCAGAAACAAAAACCTGTACTAAAAATCATTTTAAATATCAAAACGTCTTAATAGATCTTCTGGGGTAAGCGTGCCAAGTATTCTTTGGAGTTCTTCTCCTCTTTCTATTACTTTGGGATCATTGCATGCTTCTATGGCTTTTTTGTGTATTTCATCTATGGCTTTGTCGAGGCTTTTGCCGCAGATTTTACATATCCGATTTTTATGGTCCCATATATGTTTATGAGGGGGGGTTTTCATTTTAAAAGGTCCAAGTGCGGGTATCGATCCCGCGCCGAAGGTTCCACAGACCTCTATGCTACCTTTACACCAACTTGGACATGGGGGATTTATCCTATGTGTACGCTGCCGCCAGCGTCTATGTTTTGCTTCGCGTTCTTGGCGTGGACGCTTCCTCCAGCATCTATGCTTCCAGAAACATCTCCACAAGATACGGATCCTCCGGCATCTATATCACCATCGACATTTCCTTCGACTTCGACGTTTCCAGTGACTTTGAGCGGGCCTATGTTTCCTTTTATGGTAATATTGCTGCAGTCTTTTATTCCTTTTATTAATTTTCCATTGACAACCACATTGCCATTTGATACCGAGACGTTCGCCAAGCCATCGGTTTCAATGGTGAGTCCGTTGATCTGTATTATATTCCTTCCGCCTATCTGTGTTTGTTTCATTTTAAAGTATTTCAAGTCTTTTCCATCCCATCTGGTTTTCTTTTGCAATATATTTATAATACAAAAACCCCACCAGCCTTTCGGTGAGATTATAATATCCGCCAAGAGTATTGAATTTCTCGCCCCATGTGTGGAATAAGCTCCAACCTGTTCCGCAGTTGACGCATTCCATCGAATAACCTTGAGAATCGGTTACAGCCCATTCGTGATTACAATTTATATATTTTGGTCTGATATGTTTAAACAGATACAGCCAATATAGTGCGTGTTCTTTTATATTCATGCTACGACCTTATTGTTTATTACCACTTTGATTGAGTTGACGTTAGTATCCCAAGTTATGGTTTTTCTGTAGATATATATCAGTATCATTTGGGCATTGTTCAGATCCATGAAGCATCCGACAAAATAAGCGAAGAGGGCTATGTCGGATACGTGGGCCAGTTTTAAAACCACTATTCCTAGGTTGATTGCTATGAATATGTTAAGAAGCACATATTTCACGGCTATGTTTTTGACTTGGGGGTCTATACATGGGCCTATGCCGAGCCATTTGATCTTTGGCTTGAATCCAAGCACAAGATAATGTATATAATGGCCGAATTCATGTGCAGCGAGTGCAATCAAGAGTGCTATTATTTCATTCATTTTGTTTCTTTCCACAAATTGCACAGACTAGGTTTTTGCTTCCTTTTGGTATTGTAAGGAAGTTACATGAGTCGCATGGTTTAAAATCATTCATTATGGGGTTAGCAGGATTTGAACCTGCAACATACCGGTTTCACCGGGCGGAGTCCTGTATTTCTTAAATACTGGACGCAGCACACCAGAGGTGTGCAGTCCTTAGCTTCAATCAGCATGCAGGACTCTATCAAATATGCGGTACCGGTTTGCCATAACCAGAGGAATCAATCCTTTTGGGCCGGTTGCCTTTCATACCCCGCTGCGTTTCCGCCAGCGCTTTTTGCTTAGGCAAAAAGGGCTGCTTTGGAGCCGGTCGCTCTAAGCCGTTGGAGCTATAACCCCTCGTTGATTATATTTTGTTCGTTTTCGTTGAGTTTTTTGATCAGGCGAACGGTGGAAACTATCCGTCCTGTCCTTTTGTTGAATGTGTCTTTGGCGGAACAATATGCTGTGGCTGTTATGTCATCGATTGGGTTGTCATAATCTCCCAAGAATGCAACGGTGGTTCCGTTGATGAGAAGGGTGGAATATGTTCCTTTCAATTCGTTCATCGTTTGGTCGTGTCGGTATTTCACTATATATTCCTGTCCCTGGTACAATACCCGGACTGGTTGTTTTGTTGGGTTTGGTTCCATAGTATATACACCGTATATATTATAGGTAGTTGTTGCTTAAATAGTTGTCTATTGCTCCTTTGGCGAATCGAACGCCATCCTCCACGCTCGAAAGGCGGGTATCATACCGGCAGACTCAAGGAGCATACTAGGGTAGTTCCCTAGTTGTTGTTGATATGTCTGAAGTCCCATCCTTGATGTTCTAGGAATTCACACAATTCTTCAAACTGTTTTGGTAGAAGTTTTTTTGGTCTAACAAGTATGGTGTATCTAGTTTCATACTTTTTTCCATTTGCTTTACATACTGTTTCTATATTTGTGCTACTTTTCACTTTTTCATAGGCTGGTATTTTTTCTGTTTTGGTTTTTGTCTTTTTCATATTTTCACCTGTTATTTACTGCATCATACCACTATATAATGCTTTTGGTTGTTGAGATTGCAGGCACATTACCTAGTTATGCTACTTCCCCGCCGTCAGGTGATTAGGCTGATGGGGCGGTTCTAGTCCGATTCGAACGGCATCTCCTGTGTGCCTATGTGCTGCCATGCCGCACTCCAAGCACTAGGGTCATCAACCCATGTGTTTGATAGGATTTGAACCTACGCCTATAGGCTTGAGGACGGCACGATTCGAACATGCAACCGCTCGGTCCCAAACCGAGAATGCTACCAAGTTACACCACGTCCCCATCGCCCGAGCTGGGTTTCGAACCCAGGTCCATCGAGTGACAATCGATGATGATAGGCCTCTACACTACTCGGGCATCAGAAATAAATTTTTGTGAACCTTTTGATTCACCAATCAAAAAAGTTCTCAGAGTGAACACTAGGGGGGAACGGCCCCTCATGGACAAAATAGGCGTATTTCAGTACAGTGTTCATTTTAGTTTTTTCCATCAACGCTTTTATGAAATTGATTTCATAAAAGGGTTGTTATATATAGGGAATATGAGTTTAAATACTTATCGTTTTGCTCGTGAATACTTTACGGTTGTGTGCAAATGCCGTTATCGGTTGAGTTTATTGGCATTCCGCCGGTTGCTTCCATATGGGCGGCCAATATGTTTGGATAGGTGTCTTTGATATGAATAGTCAGATCTTCTGTGGTTTTTTCGAGGGTTGTATTCATCAGATTGAGGGCGTTGTCCATCTTGTTGAGGGTTTTATCCATGCGGGCGGATTCATAAAGACTGTAGGCATTGAGAAGCAAGGAGAAGATGACAAGCAAATCTATGGTTACCGAAACGAATGGCGATCTTAGGCGTGCTGCGAGTTTATCCAAGCTTTTATAGTGTTTTTTAAATAATTTCATAGTTAGTTGGTTTTATAAGCAACCCAAAGCAGATCAACGCCCATCCTATATAGAACAATAGGAAAACAGGTCTTCCTGTGAATATTAATCCCATACCGATCAACCCCCATAGTATGAGGTATATATTGGTGCCCAAGTTCATTTTTTCTTTCCACTAATTAGGGTATTCGTTGTGTTCCGGGCGGTTCTGGTGGCAAAGATTCCGAAGAATTAATAGGCTCATATGACGATGGGCTGTATTGTTCTGTGGAATTCAGTTTCTGATTTTGCATTTGTTCGGTGGTGCTTATCAGCATCGCTGCCAATATCGCTGCCACCAGAATGACTGCTATAAATATGATGAGGGTTCCTATTCCCATTTCACCTTTGGTTGTTTTCATGATTTTTTCACCTCCGCGTTTCTGTCAAGATAATCTCTTACTGCCAATTCTTGTTCCGGGACTTGAATGTAGCAGATCCATATATTCCTTAATAGTTTGATTGTGTCGCTTCCGTTGAGTTTATTGACATGTCCGAGATAGGCTGCTATCATGCATCCGGTGCGTCCTATTCCCGCATGACAATGGACTACTACGATATTTTCTGGTTTTTCTACAAGCCTTATGAAGTTGTCAAATTGTGTGTCTAGGGGCGGTGTGCCATCCGGAACTGGCATATGATAGAGTCTCATCCCATTGGATTTTACGGTATCTATGTTGTAGGAGGGTTTGTCGTAATCTCCATATATGTCTTGGTTTTCCCAAGTCTGCAGACATACTATCGTATTTATGCCGTTGGCCGAATATTCTTTCAGGTCTTTCTTGCTTGGTGAATGTGATGCCGCAAGCTTTCCTGGGATTATCCAACGGAAGTTGCTATGCGTCATTGTGGGAGAAATTCTATTTTTGTTGCGTTTTCGCCACCAATCAAAAAGGTGGACGTCATCGTTATATTGCTATGAACGACAGGCATGAATGAGGGATCATATCTCACATATCTGCCATCAAGGATGCATCTGATCGTGTTACTGTATATGCACGTCACTTTTGCGGTCTCATTTCCGGTGTATTGTCTGGGGCCATTAGTATTGAGCACTATGCAGGCGGACATTAAAATGAGGGCGATTATGCACGCGATTATATATGTGGTTTTCATTGTGTTGGTACCCAGCCTGTTATATGTATGGGTCTATCATCTGCTGTGCAGTTTGCAACGCCATTTCTCCAATCGCATTTGACGAAAGTCCAGTTGTTGCTGCAGTTGTTGAAGTATTCTTCTGTTGATATGGGGGCGCTCCCGGTTATGCTGGGGGTGGTTTCTGACGTGCCAATTCGTGCATCACGAAGATCTGCTATTATCATGACACAGCAAAATATGACGCCGATCAAAAATGCCCATATTATAAAAGTTTCTATATTCATTTTATGCCGACGATCGGATTCGAACCGATGTTTGCCCTTGGCACCGGTTTCTCCGTTTTTTCCCAAGGCTTTTGTTTCCGAAGGAATAAAAGGCTTCTTTTGAGCCGGTTGCGTTGGACCACTCCGCCACGTCGGCGTCTATATCGCGTCGCTGCCGACATTGATAGCTCTGAGCCTTTCCATGGAAAGTATGACTTTGAGCATCGTCTGGCTGCATCCTATATATCTGCCGGGGCGTCTTTCGATCGCTGGCATGGAGCGGTATCTTAAGGAATCCGTTGGTGAGGGGGGGTTTATATTTTTGGGGAATTCTGGTATGGGGGAATTCAACACTTCTTGCGGAGTTGGTAGGCGCGGTATGCCTTCTGGGGGATCGATCATGCTGGATGATGCGACTGGAATTTTAATTGCTGAAGGTAAATCTCTTGGAATCTCTGACATTGCTGTTTCTGGGGGGATTAATTCAGCGATATGCGTGGGCATGTCTTGGGTTTTTTCAGCCAAGACTTGAATAACTACGGCCTTTTTTAATTCTTGGGGCGGCAACAGAGCTTCGGTTTTCTGTTCTATTTGGGTGATTTTCTCTTCCACCTTGGCTTTGGCTATCCTGTCGAGGCTTTCTTTTATGTCTTCGAAGGAGAGCGTTATGCTAAGAGTGCCGTCGGTGTTCTCATACATATCTTGAGGTATGAGCAGATCGCATGATACGGTTATGGTTTCATTGGGTCCTATGATGGAGGGAATGTTCGGTTCTCCGATAAGGGTGGTTCTGTCGGAAATAGTAGAAGCTGTCATCATGCCGTCGGTGGGTTTCAGTATCTCTTTGAGGCGTATCTGCGGTATGAAAGCAAAGGGGGTTTTTGAGGGATTCTTTATGGTGGCGAGTATCTTGTTGTCGGTTTTATTGTATATTATGCCAGTGACGAATGGGGTCTTATCACCATCAGAAATGATACTATAAAGAATGTAGAGACCAGAACCTATTGCGATTATATCGCTATAATGAGGTATGAATATTTTGCTGGCTTCATAGGCTACGAATCCGATTGCAACCGGTTTTATCAGGGATTTTATTTTCATGGGGTTATATTTAGTATATATAGGAAGTCTGGGTTTAAATACTTGGGGGTTTCAACAAAGTAATGGCTTCTGTGGGGCAATTTATGACGCAAATTCCGCAGTTTATGCAGGCGGGAGGATCTAGAAGGGTGGCTTTGTCGTCAACCATCTTTATGGCTTCGACGGGGCAGTTGCGGGCGCATTCTCCGCAACCCGCGCATTTTTTGGGATCTATTTGGGGAGGCATCTTATTTCTTTCAGGGTTTTATTTAGTGTGCGGAGTTCGTTTAGTATCTCTCGCATTATTTCGTGTTCTATGGTTTTTTCGTTGAATCCCATCTATAACTATAGGCAGGCAAAGCTTAAAAACGCCAACGCCAAGATTTGAACTTGGAACACCTTTTAAGGGGTGCACCCGCTCTCCAGACAGGCCCAATAACCAGATTATGGCACGTTGGCTTCGCTCTCAAGGCGGGCCGGATACCGGATTACCGCACGTTGGCATAGAATTCGCCGACTTCCAGATTCGAACTGGAGAATCCTTTTTAGGGGATTTAACGGTTAGCAACCGTTTGCCTTACCGCTAGGCTAAGTCGGCTTTAATCGTTCCACTTCACTGTTATAGTGAGTTCTGGTTTGAAAAGATCAAATGATTTGAATATCTCTCCTAGGGTGTCTTTATCGATTATCTCTGCGCCCAGTGCTGTTGGGGTGTGTTTCTTTATCTCGGTGCGGCCTTCGTCTATTATCAACCAAGATTTTATGTTGCGGTCATTTAGATATTTCTCTATATCTCTCAAATGAACTGCATCGCGTGCTTCCATGACGAGCTTGGTGTAGAAGCCATATTCATTCCATGCGTCTCTCATTGTACCGGTGCTTCCATCGGATGCCTTTACTGCGGCGTGGGCTACTTGGGCAGCCATCTTGCCGGGGCTCATATTGAGGGATTTGTTAACGAATATATACATTACTGGGTTGGGTTTGGGGGTTTCCATTTTATTAAAATAAAAAAATATCCGAGGATTAATTAGTCCTCGGTTGTTTTAAGTTCCTAGAAGCGCGTCGGCTTTTTCTTGGCATAACAATCTCTACAATAGACTGGTTTGCCTTCCGTTGGCTTGAATGGTACTTGACATGCTGTGTTGCATTCGCTGCATGTTGCATCGTGCATTTCGCGTGGTGTTCCTTTATCAAATTTTCCTGGCATTTATTTCACCTCCAATTTTACTTTATTTCCGCCAGCGCTTTGTTAATTTGCAATAGCAAATCAATAAAGGGCTGTATTGGACCAGCCCCGAGTCGAACGGGGATCGCTCCATCAGCAGTGGAAGTAACTCGTTACTGCGCTTGGGGTTTCCAAGTAGGATCGTATCAAGTGTTTTTAGCGCTTTACCATTAAGCTACTGGTCCTATTTTATTTTGATTAGTGGTGAGAGGAATCGAACCTCTTTCGTTCGATCCAAAGTCGAACATCATACCGGTAGACCACACCACTGTTTTGCCATGTCCAGGTTCGGAGGGCGAGACGCCTGCATCTATTTGCAAAATTATTCGTTCAACATACATGCTTCATAGAACTTTCGCCCTTAACAGAGGTATGTGTTCTTTCATCTTGTGTTCGGTGCAACCCGTTCGTTTTTCCTTATGGATGCTCGCTTCCGCGTCTTTCTGGTGACAAGCATGGCGAGTGAATCGAACACTCATCGATGGTTTTGCAGACCATTGTATAGCCTTTCTACCAGCCATGCGTTGCGCACGCCGGAATTCGAATCCGAACTTCCTGTTTGCTTCGGACTTTGGTAGGAGGCAAAACATGGAAACAACGAAGTACGGAACACTCTGTTTGTCACCAAAGTCCTTGGAAGGCAGGTATGCTAGCCATTGACATCACGCGCGCTTCTGTCTGCGTTGAGGGAATCGAACCCCCCCGAAGAGCTATCGGCTGTACCGATCGTTTTTCCGCGAACGCGTTTGGGCGAACGGAAAATGAGCCAAAAAGGGCTCCCAACTACAGGCTCCTATGCTGCCTTTACATCAAACGCAGTGGAGATGGTTTTATGAGGACGTATTGAACGTCTGCCACAGACAAGCTGTAGGCCCAGAAATAGACTATTGAGAGTGGGGCTTGCGCCCACTCTGACACGACTGATAGAAATAACAGGGACTCACATTAGGAGCGCAACCCTTGTCTAATACAGATCTTAATATAAATTCTATTGCGTTCATTTTAAGCTATATATATTAGGTAATGGGGGTTTAAATACTTGTTGTTTTATGGTTAAATGGGTTTATAGCCTCTTAGGCCAGCCTTTCTTGATAGGAGCAAAGATGGATCTGCAGTTTTTGCATAAGTAGGTGGGTTTTCCCATCTCTGGGTATAATGAGCAGCCATTTTCCATCATATCTGTTTGGGGGCTTTTGCAATCAGGACAGTTCATTTTTAATCACAGATAAATACGGCGAGTGCTATCGTGGTGGTCCAGAGACCGTCTTTGTTACCTTCGGCGGATTGTGAAATATTGCTGGTTTTTATGATTTTTCCTGATGATTTATATACTTGCTCTCTTTCGTTCCAGGCGGCGTTGGCATTAAACTCCACTCCTAATGTCGTTGCCAACATGGTTGCCGCAAGATCTTCTGCATAGTCACCGGCTTTCTTGCCGGTTTCGCCGCACGAATGATGTTCGGACAGGTAACCATAGCTGCCATTTTCTGCCGGGACTGCAAGTCCTATGGCTGAGGTGATGAGTCTGTTGGGTTCATTAGTCTCGGAGCGGGCCATGACGACGAAGGTTATCTGGCCCGGGTGTATGAGGGGAAGTCCTTCCTCTCTGGATATTATCTTGCAGCCTGGGGGCAATATGCTTGAGACGAGGACGAGGTTGCATTTCTCTATGCCGGCGCTTCTGAGGGCGAGCTCAAACGATCCGAGCCTGTCTTTATGCATTCCGACTCCTTTGGTGAAGAAACATTTGGTGGGGATCATGTTTTATTTGTGATTTCTTGTCTGATGAATATTTCATTAATTATTAAAACTGGTATGGCTGGAGATATCAATATCAATGTAAATAAAATAGTGTTTAATAAACCCATTGTCAATATTCCTCCAATCATTGATAAAGAGAATAACATCATTAACAAGCGCGGTCTGCTAAACATATATTCTAAAAACCATGGTATCGTCACGATCAGTATACCTCCAGAGATCACCAATCCGCATATCAATATGTTTGTTTCGATCGTTTCCATTTTATAAATAGAGTTGTCTTAGCTTGTAGTGGGCTTTCATGGTTGTTGGCATTTGTCGCATTTGTATTCGATGGGTATCAGCCATTTTATATCGGTGTCGAATTCGACGCCGCATTTACATTTCACTTTCATTGGGTGGGGATTAAGCGTCGATCTCGTAATAGCCGGTGGCATCTCTGAATATGTCGTAGGTGTTTTCCCCTTCGACAGTCAAGACAAAACCAGGTCTTATGACAGTGCTTGGGAACGAGTAATACAGATCCACAGTGGTGTGTTCCTCTAGTTTGTGATGTATTATAATTACTTTGTATTTGTTCTCTATTTCACCCATCGTCATGCCTACCAGTGGCGAATCATTGTATACTGTAAAATATATGGTTGTCATCTTACATGAATAATAGTCTGAGATTTATGGCTAAGGCGAGGGTGAATATGCCTGTAAGGACTCCGTGGGTGAACTCTATAGGAAATAATATTGCTATGAATAAAATGATGGTAGAATTTATTATTCCACCTATTAATAGGCCGTCTTCAAGACCCAGGTTGTGTATAAGCGGTCCGACTGTCATGCTTATTTCTTCATTCATCCATATATTAGGATCTTTTTCTTTTAACTTTAACAACCCAAGATATGTTAGTCCGATGTCTGCCCATACTAGTATGAGTAGAACAAACAACATGGTTTTTTTATTGAATTTAAGTGTTTTGAGTGTCATCTTCTGAATTCTATTTCTGCTGCGGTTTTGAGTTCTTCGTATGATTCTTTGACATCTTCAAGATCTTTGTCGGAAAAAGGCTTGGTTTTTTCGAATTCGGGGTCAAGAGTATTTATGGGTTTGAATTGCTGGAGGGCGTATTTCTTGGATCCTTTTATTATCTGACCTATGTTTTTGAGTGTTTGCTCGTCATGAATTCCGGGAACCACGGTCGTTCTGAATTCATAGGGGATCTCGCCAGACATGATCATGGCAATGCTAAGAATTATATCATACATGCTGACAGTCACGCCGCAGGCTTTATCATATCCAAGCAGATCGGATTTGACGTCCATCGCTATATAATCAATAAGTTTTTGGTCCAGCAGTTTTCTTATGATTTGGGGGTTTGAGCCGTTTGTGTCTAGTTTCACCTTGAATCCAAGGTCTTTTATATCTCTGATGAAACGGACGAGTTCATCACCGTGTATTGTTGGCTCCCCCCCGGTTATGACTACAGAATCTAATTTGCCTTGTCGGGTGATGAGCCATTCAAGAAATTCGTCTTTTGGAATGTCGGGCAGGATGCTATTCTCGTCTACGAGCTCTTTGTTATAGCAGAAGGGGCAGCGGAAGTTGCATCCTGAGATGAATACCACGGCGCTTATGTATGGCGGATAGTCAACCGTGCTGGATTTCTCGACGTTTTTTATTTTCATATTCTATCCAGTCACCAAAAATATCACTATGAAAGTCAAAGTTCCGTATATTACGGCAGTGGCGGGTTCTGAGATGCCGTACACCACAGCTCCGAATAGCAGCCCTAAAAATATTTTACTTGTTTTGTCCATCTTATATATTGAAGCATGAATAGTTTGGATATACCATCTGTACTATTGACACGGCGAGCACCACTATTATAAGACCTATAATTGCATGAATTATTCCGAGTTTGGCTTGTTTTCTTGCGTCTCTATCTTCAGCCGAGCCTATCCATTTTATTCCTTGGAGCGTTATTATGACCGTTCCTATCGCACCGGCTATGGTGTATAGGATATAATAGATATTGATGAATACGGCGCACAGAGCGATTGCAGCTTCTTGTGTCGCGTTGGTCGGTATCATGGATCTTCAAGGCGAGGGTTTATGTACGTTATCGGAATTGGTGCCGGCATCGGTGTTGCTATCATCTGGTTGAGATCCTTGAAGCTCTCCACCACCTGGCTGTTCACTATGTATATCGGGTAGTGCATTTCCTCCGTCAGGTTCACTTCTATGCCATTTATGTTTCTTTTTCCTGCGTTTTCTGGATACACCAGACTGATCGAGTGTCCCTTGTTTTTCAGAATCATTGCCATCTTGCCGCATTTCGTGCAGCCCTTCTTGCCCACTATTGTTATGTTCATTCAGCTCACCTTTGTACGGTATATTTTCATAATATGACACTATCGCATACATACCGAAGAAGTCGGCTGCAATCATCAACACTTCGATTGCTATGTCCGAGAGCCCGGCATATTTTCCACCCCACACGACAAGGATGTTAGATAATATACACCAAACAAAGAACCATTTTAGTTCTCTGGTGGCGAAATTTATTTCATCCCGGATTGAATCCATGTTTAGTCTGCAAATCTGGGCGTCGTTTTATTAGACGAAAGTCTTTGACAAGTTATATATATGGGTTTGAATGGCACGAATGGATTTGGGTTCCACGGATCTGTATCGGGTATGTATGGTCTGTATGGCATTGGATCATAATAGTCTTTCTTTCCCCTGTTGTGTCTGCAGGAATTGCATTTGAAGCTGTTTGCGCTTGTGCAGCGGTGTTTGAACGAGCAATCCACCGTTGTGGACGAAAAGTTTCCGTATTCATAAAAATCTTTCATAGGGTTCATCTCGTTGAGTTTTTCATTAGTCGGGTTTTTATTTCTTTCCAGTTGTTTTTGAATTCGATATTCTCATCGCCTATGAATATTCCGGTGGGTTTGTCTCGTATCTCTATGTCGTCATAGGGGATTTTATGCTTCCTCATGTATTTTTTTATGAATTCCACCTGATCGTCCTGTTTGAAGTCGGAGAATATCTTGGACCATTGCGAGCTCGTTCTGCAGCTATACACGTTGATGGTGTATTTCTTTTTGAGTTCGGTGAGGGCTTCTCTGACATGTTCCTTTGGCGGGCCTGCACCAGGGAATTCATCCGTGGTGATCGTTCCGTCAAAGTCTATATACAAAGAAGGCTTTATGTGTTCGGTCTTTGTTATTATCTTCAATATCTTGTAGAAGGCATATGTGCCTGCCACTCCCAGAGCTATTATTGCGGCTGTTTTGAGTTTTTTGTTTTCTGTCATTTCACACCCTTTTTTATCATCTAAATTTCTTTTGGACACGTTTCGTGAGCGCCGTTTACATATCCGTGTGTCGGACAAACGCTGAAGGAGGGGGTCACACTGATATAAGGCACTTTATAATTAGAGCATACCTTTTTTACCAGATTCCTTGCTGAATCTGCGCTTGGGAGGCGTTCGCCAAGATATATATGCTTGACGCATCCGCCGGTGAATTTTGTCAGGAATTCTTCTTCTAGATCCAACGATTCGAATAGATCATTCGTATAACCAACGGGAAGATGCACGGAATTAGTGTAGAATGGAGCGGCTTTCTTTTCTTTCCAATTCTGTTCGTTTGCCACCATTATATCCGGATAGTGTCTTTTGTCTATGGCGGCGAGTCTTCTGGTCGTTCCTTCGGCTGGGGTGGCCTCAAGATTGTAGAGATTACCAGTTTCTTGTTGCATCTCTATGAGTTTTGATCTTATATGATCCATTATGCCGATACCGAAATTATATGCTTCTTTGTCCCAAATGCCTTTGTCGAGATAATTCATGAGGCATTCGTTCATGCCTATTATCCCGATGGTTGAGAAATGCCCATTGAAATGCCCCAGATAGCGTTTCGTATATGGCATCAATCCAAGTTCAAGATGTCTTGAGATGACTTTTCTTTTTATCTCCATGGATTCTTTCGCTATGTCGAGGAGTCTGTCTAGGCGTTCGAAGAATTCTCCATCATCTTTACTGAGGTATCCTATTCTCGGAAGATTAATAGTTGTTACTGCCAGGCTTCCAGTCTGGCTGCCAGCACCGAATAATCCTCCCATCTTGTTGCGCAATTCGTCTAGACGCAGTGAAAGTCTGCAGCACATTGATCTGATGTCTTTGGGATCGAGATCGGAGTTGACGAAATTAGCGAAATAATAAGGTCCGTATTTAGCGGTTAGCGCGAACAATTCGTCGGTGAGGGGGCCGTTCCAGTCGAATTCTTTTGTTATGTTAATGGTTGGGATGGGGAATGTGAACGTGCTTCCTTTGGCGTCTCCGGTGGTCAATACTTCCATGAACGCTTTGTTTATCATGAGGGACTCTTCCTGAAGGTTGCCATACGCGAAGTCCATCGGCTTACCTCCTATAACGGGAATGTCGTCTTTGCGGTCTTCAGGAATCGTCCAGTCGAATGTAAAATTTGAAAATGGTGATTGTCCGGCCCATCTGCTTGGAACATTTAAATTGAATATAAGTCCTTGCATCGCTTGTTTAACTTGTTTATATGTTAATTGATCCTTTCTAACAAAAGGGGCTAATAGGGTATCTACACCATTAAAAGCTTGTGCGCCAGCCCACTCATTTTGAAGAGTTCCAATGAAATTTATCATCTGCCAGGTTGCAGACGTAAGATGATTAGCTGGATTTGAATCAATTTTTCCAGGGATTCTGTTAATTCCTTCTATGAGGAGTTTTTCTAGATCCCAACCGGAGCAATAACCGCATATGAGTCCAAAACTCAGATCGTGAATGTGAATGTCTCCATTCTTATGGGCGTGTCCTATGTGATGTGGATATTTATTGAGGCTATAATTTGCAATGACCGAACCAGCTATATGAAATGTAAGCCCCGATACAGAATAAGAAGCATTGGCATTTTCTTTCACACGCCAGTCTTTTTGATCTATATAGTCGTCTATTAGTGATATGACATCTATGAGATACTTTCCTTCTCTCTCATTTGATCTTTTCTGTCGATATAAAATATATGCTTTGGCCGTCTCGGGCTGATCAAAATGTATGAGGGATTTTTCTACGATGTCTTGTATCTGTTCGACAGAAGGGACTTGATCTTTGAATTTTTCTTCGATGGTTTTCACCACGAAGTTAGTGACGGTTGAAACATCTAGATTTGTATTGGTTGCGCGGGCGGTCTTTCTTATGGCAGATTCGATGTTTGCACGGCTGAAATCCACCACACGTCCATCGCGTTTTCTAACTTGGGTAATCAATTTAGCACACTCGATTGGTAAACATTTTTTATTTTAAATAGATGGCACAAGACTAGCATACAGTTTTTTGCAAGAAATAGGGGGGCGGATCAATTAATTTCGTATGTTTTTCTGTCCCTGAATTCGGCTTGTTTCGCGTCGTTCCAACTGCTTACTGGTCTCATGTAGCCACAAACCCTGCTATATACGTCGCATTGCTGACCACACTGACTCATGTCTAATAATAGGGAGTCTGAGCTTAAATACTTTTCTATCGGTTTTACTCGACTTCCATTCGGTCTGGAAGATAATTTTACTGTACTTATATATTTCATAGATATACGCCCCTTACTTAGCAGTAACCACAGTAACGGTCATATTCAGGATCATTGGGGCCGAGCTTTCTTTCTCTTTTTGGTCCAAGTCTGAACTGAGGTTTTGAACAATATTCACACATTTTTTAGTCGTTTTCTTTAATTGCGTTTTCTGGACAGGCTGTCACACAAGCGCCGCAATCTATGCAGTTATTTGGGTGTTTTATGACCGCTTTCTTCTTTTTGTCTATCTTATAGACGGCTGGAGAAGCCGGACACACCTCAATACACTCGCCACATCCTATACATTTTGATACATCTATTCGGGTGGACATATTATCGCCCCCCTTTATAAACTATTTGATAAAAATATGTCTTTATAAACTAGGACTTCCTATAATATAAACGTGATATCCATGAAGAGCCATACCGCAGGATGGCGATGAATGGGAATAAAGCCCCCCCCCACATATATCATTCAACGGCGTCCTCTGGTCATCCAGGGGATGTCGGATTGATATCTAGGGGGCTGCTGCATGGATTTCTAATTCAAAAGGTTTTACAAAGGCATGTGTCATTGCTGCATATGACCGGTTCATAGTCGCAGCGGTAAATGCCAGTGTCGCCATTATAAGTGGTTTCTGCTTCTCTGCCTTTGCATAGTTCGAGGCATTTTTCGTCGTTCTTTATGCTATCGTTTAAATTCTTGAATTCAAAGTTTTTTCTATATGGTATGAAAGAATGGGTCTGCGATTCAATGCATCCTGACATAATCAGAATCAATGCCAACAATATTATGATGGTTTTCATGGTGGGGCGTTTTTATCTGTAACTTGAATTAGATGTGTCTACGGGTTTTATCATCTGTTGGTATTTTTTAGTTGGTTCTCCTCTGAGTTCTTTGGGAGAATAGGAACGCATTTGGTTTTGGCTGTTTATGAAATATATCGGTTGGCCGTGTTCGTCGAATTTGTCTGATTTTCCTATCGATACTATGACCGATCTGAATTTTATCAGAGTGCCGTCAGATATCTTATAATCCATCCATGGTTCTTCCGGGGCTTTGAAGTCTATCTCGGTTATTTCGTGCTCTATTCCGTCCGGTGTTGTGAGTTTTGTCATGATTACCTGCTTAGTCTTGTCAAATAAGATATCAATTCCGTCAGTAGATGTTTTGATATGGGGATTATCTTGTGTTTGTCTTTGAATATTGATATTATGCGTATCTTGCCTTCATTGTCGTATATGACGAATCCATTCTTCAGATTATTGTTTTTTATGTCGTCAGCTATCTGTTGGCCAAGATCGAATATGTCGCTTTCACTGCATGGTGCGAGAGTCTTATTCTGTTGCTGTTCTTCTATCCAGCGCAACAGATTTTCCAATCTGATTGATTCCTCTTCTGTCATCTTCGTTTGTCCTCCGGGATATAATTGTCGTTATGGGGGGCGGTTCTCATTATGCGTTTGAGGTCTTCGAAAGAGAGGGGTTTGAAGCCGTTATAATCGACTCCTACGTCCCATTGCTTTCCTATGGGCGGGAGAGTTCCATGAGAATGGCCATACAACATCCATGAGTCGAAGTGGCTTTTGTGCCAAACTCTCATTGCATAATGGCAGAGGGTTATTGGCTGTCCGTCTATTTCAATGTCAAGAAGATCGAATGCTGCAAACACGTTAGATTCTATGGCTTTTTGGTATTTTCTGTCATGGTTGCCGAATATGTAGTATATGGTGCCATTCATGTTGCGAAGCGTATTTATGGCATTCTCCTCGCCAAACGCTATATCGCCGAGGAAGAATACGATGTCTTTTTCTCCTACTTGGGAATTGAAGTTGTCGAGTATGGTGCGGTTCATATCGCCGACTTCTGCGAATGGGCGGTTTGTGTATTTTATAATATTAGTATGTCCTATGTGAAAATCTCCGGTAAACCAAATGTTGTGTTTGGTGCTGTCGAATTTCATCCTCCGCGTCCTCCGTGATAGGTAGAATTTTTGTCTGTCATAATCTTTCCTGCTTGGGTTTTTAATATGCCTTTGAAGGCGCTTCCGCATTCCCAGTATTTGAGAGTGAATATGAATTCCGGATACATCTCTGACATCTTCATCACCAGCGGTCCGGGTGGAGACCAGGCTGTGTCGAATCTATAGAGGATCTTTCCTTCTCCGAGTTCTTCTGGGGGCTGTGTGTGGCAGAATCCCCATTTGGTTCCCCAGTTGGCAATGCACCAATCGTACCATCCATTGCCTTTTCTTAATTTTTTTGGCATCGGTATGAATCTGTCGGCTGATATATGTTCTTCCGGTTCTTTGGGATCTCGGGCGTCTTTCATGAATCGTTTGAGCGCTTCGAGGCGTTTGCGTCTTTGGCTCGGGTGGCCTTTCTTGTCTATCTGTATAGTCAATTCATCTTCACACCAATTGGGCATTTTTGTCACCTATATTCCGAATAATTTGCATGTATTTTCGAACATCTCTTTGTCTGTGAAAAAGAAGAATCCGTTGTCAAGTTCCAACCATCCGCAGTATTTGCGGGCGAATTCATTTTTGTCTTCCATGGATGCGTCGAGTAAGGTAGATTCTTTCAGCATGGGGTGTTTGCGGCTTAGGAGGGATTTGATGAAATCCTTGACGTTTTCTTCGTGATCTTTGGAACATATATAATACACTATTTTCTTGTATTTTCTTGATGGCTTGAAAGAGCCTTTTATAAGAGTGTGGTTTTCTGCGGATTTGGCTATCATGTTTAGGGCTTCGGGGATAGATCCATGTTCAAATTCTGCAGCGCCCATATAGTCGAATGCGAATATGACTTTTATTAGGTCCATTGCTTCTTGATTTAATCCTCCAAATTTATATCCTGCTCCAAAGTTGAAGGGGTTTTTCTCCCAATTGGGAGTGGGTTTCAATAATCGTTGGACTAGCCAGCTTCGTTGCATCATTTTATTCAACTCCATAGTATTTTTTAAGTTCTTTTGCTTCTTCTTCTGCCGCTTCTTTGCATGCTTCACAATGATATAGGAATTTGGGGCCTTTTATGTGGATCTTGCTTATGCGGATTATTTCTCTGCGGCAATTGAAGCATGTGTTGCTTTTGCGTTTTCTGTTTATACGTCCTAAGTTGGGGCGGTCGAATGCCATTTTACATGATCCATGCGATGCGGGCATTTGATAGTATTGCAAGGATTATCGCTCCTGATAAAAGTCCGTATGCAAATTCCGTTCTTATGGCTTTGATTGCGGAGATATATATTATGGAATTAATGATTCCGCCAACAATAAGGGCCGGTATGACGTTTAGTCCTACGTTTCTGAGCAGCGGTCCAACGGTGAAGCTGAGTTCTTTCTCGCGCCAAGTATCGGGATATTTGTGCATTTGATGGTTTAGGGCAAAATATGTTATAGTCATGTCGAGGCAGCATAATATAAATATGGCTGCGATGGCTTTTTTCATCGGTATGCTGCGATTGATGAGTGCTTCTTCGGGTTTCATAATCTCTCCTCCTCTTGGTCAGCTATGCATTTTTCGCTGAGGTCGAGTTCATATTGTACGGCACCAAGCATCCATACAAGATCGCTGTTCACCATTTGCTGGATGAGTGATATCATATTGTCCTTCTGCTTTTTTGTCATCTTCTTGGCTTTCATTTTCCGAGTGTAAATGCTATTCTGCCTAGGGCGCAAAGAACGCAGTTTTGTTTGTTTATCATGGCGTCTTTGCAGAATCCACAATAATACTGGTGTTGTTTCATTCTAAAACACCGGAGGATCTACGTATCTATGTCCCATATGTCCGTGTAGTTCTTCGACTAGTTCTGCTATTGCGAGGGCGCGTTTGATAATGTTTTTGTGGATGGGTTTTCCATCTATTTCTACGCATTCTTTTCTATATTCTTCTATTTCTTCTTTTGATTTACGTGTTGCCATTTCAATCACCATTACGTTCTGCTTGTACCATCTCTTCCCAGAGGGTTTTTAATCTCACAAGCTCATTATGGAATTTTGGTTTATCATGTTTGTTGTGAGTGATGTTTTCGATGAAGTTCTCTATGGCGCATATGTCGGCATAGGTCAATCCGCCTATATGGGTGACCATTTCCTGTTCTTTGATTATTTCTTTATCTTCTGTCTCCGTGAACCATATTTTAATCCAAAATTTTTTCATTCTGCTAAGCGGCGGGTATTGTTGCAAGCTGTTGTTTGAAATAACTAGCGAATGTGCTGATGTTTTCTATTGTTAGTTCCCTTTGGAGCACGCCGTTGAAATATTTGAAATTCAATACGATGGCTATCAATAGTATGAACATGTAGAATATGATGGATTTGTTTAGTTTGCCATTTATGTTTCTGGCGTAAGAGAGGACTATCATTGATATGATCAGTATCTGGGAGAATGTTTCAAATATCCATCGGTCTGAATCCCAGGCATAAAATCCTAGTAGCAGGGGGGCAAGACAACAAAGGGTCAGGAGGAGTCCTTTTATCCAGGAGAGCGAGAGTTCTTTTTGATATAATCTTCCTAGCAGTAATGATATAATAATTATTACGAACAGTATGTGCAGCTGGTTTATCCTATAATCCATGGTTAAACCTTCACCATTTGGTATCGGTTGGTAGATTTCAAGATAATCCGAGAGTTTGGTATTAGTATAGCCACAACTGGCTATGGTTTTTGGATACGTTGTTATTACATTTTGGGTGGTTGCCTGGAAGAGCGCGAATAATAGCAAGAAGACTGCTATTGCTGGGGCGAAAACTTTTATATATGAAGCAAGTGTGTTTTTTCTTATGATCATATAGGCGAACATTATCGGGAGCGTGATAAAGAACGCCGTTTCGTGAATCAGCACCGATATCACCAACAGACACGCAGCTATGATTGGGCGGCGTTTTTCCATTGCTAGGGCGGCAAGAAAAGCGACAATCCATATCATCTGTTCCGGATATCCTATCTCATTGAACAGATACCCTCCGGCTGATGATGCGAAGAATATTATCGCTATAAGTTCAAATCTATATTTGAGGCTGAAATATACGAGAAGAGATATGTCTGCTATCAATACGGCGTATTGTATTGCTTCGATAAAGTAATAGTTGAATTTAATGCATCCGAATGCATATAGCAGCGTTCCGACGAAAGATCTTTTGATGAATCCGTCAAAGTAGCTCAATTGATAGTAGTTGGTGCTCCACATGCTTGTGGCGTGGTAGCCTCTGTAAAATGATAACAGAATGCAAACAGACAATATTAACAATAAAACAATTCTTTTTGACGAATCATTCATTTTTTGGTATTGAATCTTTTCATGAGTTTTTCTTCGGCTTCTTTGGCTTCCGGGAGACCGATGGAAAACATCTCCGAGCCGCATGCTGGGCAGAATCTCATCCAATCATATTGGATTTCGATGCAATTGGGGCATATTTTCATCTTAGCGGTAGAATATCTGTTCTGGATTATGATATGGATTATAGGCACACTGGTCACACATCTCAGCTTTGATTTGGGTCTTTATGGCATTGAGGTCAAAGGATGATTTGACGAAGTGATTTTTTACTTCTGCCAAGCAGATGGGGCATAGTGTGAGAGTAAATACAAGGGTGGCTTTTCTTTTTTCGAAGATGGGTTTGTGGCAGCCATCACATTTGCCCTTTAGAGATGGGCAAGGTTTATCACTTTCGGGAAGTGATGAAACTTTTGCTTTTAGAATAGGTTTCATTTTTAGATTTAAAAGAGGATACTCGTGATGCCAGCATCATGGAAGAAACAATGAACAGGGGTATGGTTAATCCAAGCCAAACTAAAAGACCGATATCACTTTCTCCATTTTGATACATCTTATAACCAAGTACAAGAAGGTACATGGTGAAAAGATTGAATAAAACATAGAGCAAATCGATTATATTGACGGATCTGATGTTTGATCTTGACATTATATTGCCCCTTCGATATATACCGCAACGCCACTCATGCCTATGATTATCATTGTGAACGAACGTAGTAGTATTCCAAGCGTTCCAGCTATCATCATAACAAAGCCAAGATGACACAGAGCGGTTTTCATTTTTCTTTCTTTGTCCAGCATTCGTTTGTTGAGGTGATTTTCCAGATTTTGAAGCATCTGGGGCATTGTGCTAGTTGTATATGTCTGGATATCATACAGGTAAGCTCGGTATTGCTTGTTATGCATTTGTGGTCGTTTGGATCATATTCATCTTGTTTTTGAAACGGTATCATCGCCGTGTGGCATGATGGGCATCTTATGTATGTGTCGGTGAGTTCTACATATGTTATGTTGGGTGGATTCATTTTAGTTTTTTGTCGTTCCGCGTCCATATGGTCTTCCGCATGTTGGGCACACATTTCCAAACGAGAGATGTTTTGTTTCTGCGAGCTCTTCAAGGGTGAATCCTCCGATGGTGGGGGCGTTTTTGATATATTCTTCGAGGACTTTGTCGTGGGGGCGTTTCTTTTTGACAGAAGATGTCAGGAGGTTTTTCATGTCATCTTGGGGGACATCTTTGCCACGTTTTATCTTATGTTTCATTTTAACAGTATTATTGCGGCTATCGCCCATATAACGGCTGCTCCGCAAATGAGTATGTAGGGGGAGTATACTATAAGGGTGGCAAGGACATTAGTAAGATTATCTCCTATCTCTATTTTCATCTTTATAAGTTGAATGTGTTGTTGAGGGTAAATATGGGGGTTATCCACGAGGGGGGTTTATTGCGTGCAAATATGACTATGCCGATCACATTTTTTGCGCCATCTTTTTTGACTAGGGATTTTAATTCTTTCATGCTTCTTCCGGTGGTAAGGACGTCGTCTATCAGTAGCGAATCATATTTTCCATCCGGATGGCTTTTTGGGTCTAGCATATCTCGGAGAAGGTTGATATTTCTAGATTTCGTGGGGGGGCAAAGAACCTCTTTGAACGAGTATTTAGATAATATCATTCTGGCTATTGTTCTTACATCGTCTGTAGAAAGATCATCACATTCAATCTTCCAATTGAGAATCTTGCCGGAATGCGATTTAAATCGTTTCCATTTGAACATTTTAATCATCTCTGCGGTATACTCCTTCTTTCACTTGGCATGGATGGCATGTCAATCCGATTGGTTCTACACGCACTCCAAACATGTTGGTGATCTTGTTTTTGCATTTGCGGCAACGGTTGGTTTTTTTCATGGGGTGGAGCGTTTTAGCGCTTGATCTATCGATTCTTCTATGAGGGCTTCGGTATATCCCATCAGTATGTTGTTGGATTTGTTGCCTTCTTTGCATATATGCAGATTTACGCGTTCTCTGGGCACTCTTTCTCCGCATTTTGTGCATATGAACGTTCCGGTGGACATCATTTTTTATTGCTCCTTTAATTTATCTTTGATTTCCTTTATGCGATTTTTGGTCTGTTCTGGATACATGTTTCCATCTATTTTCATTTTCTTTTCCCATCTTTTAAGCGAGAATTTGCTTCCACGATATATGGGTATGAGATTGCATTCGTCGTCGCGTACGCAGACAAGGGTTTCTTCGAGATTTCCATCGAAGTGATATGGTCCGCTCAAATTTTCAGCACAGTTTAGTGTAACCAAAGCGCTGGGTTCGCGTACGTTTGGTTTGTTAGTTATCATTTTTTATCTCCTATGATTTCTACAAATTCGCGCATTCCTTTTCTGCATTGGCTGCATTGATAGAGAATAAATGGTTGTGATTGAGCTGATTCTGGCATCGGAAGGCAAACGCCAATCCGTACCCAACAATGATTTCCATAGGCATCTTTTCGACAGTGTTTGGAGGGCGGTTTCATCTTTTCAATTCATCCGAAAGGAATGCGTGAAGATCATATGTCTGTTTGACCATCCATATTAGCAATATCGATAGCATTGCGGCTATGAACCAGCATGTATGCACGAAGATCGAATCTATGATATTTGTGAATACGATGATATCGAGAACCAATAAAATCCCGGCAAGCCAGGATATCGTTACAAGATCTGTTTTGTTTATCGGGGTTTTTATTTTCATTTTGAGTTTTTCCCGAGGGTTTTATCAGCTTCGATAGAAGCTGATAAAAGGCTCTAGAATAGGTCGTATTTTTCTCTGAATTCTCTTATCTTCATGTAGTGGCCGCGTGCTTTGAAGTATTCGTGGGCGTGAAACTCTTTATGAGGGGTTTCTTTCTCCATCATTATCTGAAATTCCTTTTGTATCTCTTCGAGGGTTTTTCCTATCAAATGGGAATGATAGGGGACGAAGGATGTATATTCCATATCTTGCATTTTATTTGCTACTTTTTATGAATGAGTCGGTCTTTTTATCGAAGTGATAATCATAACATGGGCATCTGCTTGTAAACACGATTAAGAATTCATGCCAAAGTCCGTGTTCTTTGACGTGTTTCTGTATTTTGGGTCCGTTTTCTGTAAGCTGATAATAAGTGTCGGTTTCTTTATATGCTTTTCCGGCTTTCAAGATTCTTTCACCGATGTCCATTTTTAATGCAATATCGTTGCTGATTTTATCCGTTCGAACGGGATGCTGAATGTGTGATCATACCAATCTTCGTTGTCTCTGCCTTGTTCTATCTTGCGTGTTCCAGCGAGAACTATGAACGGTACATTTGCTTTTGGGCACCATCCTTCTAAGAAGCCTATTGACACACTATGTCCGGTTTTTATCCTAAGATGCGATCCTCTTTCTATGGTTTTGGCGTCAAGTTTCTGTTTGAATTCATTGGGTTCCATTTCTACTGTATGAAAAACTTAGGGTCATTTTTGTGTATTAGGCGTTTATGCTGTATAAATTTGCCATCTTTTGAAAGGCCACAATAGCACCACTCGTCAAGGTCTTTTTCAGTCCATTCCTTGTTTGCGTGCTCATCGTACATCTTCATTCGATTTTTGATTTGATGTACTGTGGCGATTATTCCAGTGCTGGCCATAAACCAGCATAGTATGGCTATTGGTATAAATATTAGGTGGTTTGGTTCAAACAGTGGATTTCCGATTTGGGTGTTGATTCTGTTTAAAAAATAGAAAACAAATGCGAATGCAAACGGCATCACAAACGTCATAAACAACAGTGGTGCCAGAGCTTTGATTCCTCGCCACGTAGCGCGCAGAAATTCTTCGTCTCTACTATATAACATTCTGGATTTCATTCATATCACATGTTCTTTTCTAAGGCGTTCGAAAATGGTATAAAAGGCGGATTTCTTCTTGCCTGTGGCTTTCATCCATTCGTCCGTTGCTGCTCTTCCTTTATGACCAGCAGAAACTATTGATATTATTGTTTTGGTGTCGTTGTCCAATCCGATGTCCTCTTCGATGAGAGATTTCCAATTCTCGCTCAGTCTGAACCAGACTATCGCGTTCTTGAATGTCCTGATGTTTATTTCGATGTTCTCGTTGCTTATTGCGCAGGCATAATCGAATATATGCTCGAATTCCTTGTCTGTTATGGCGTGTTCGGTGAGGTTTTTTCTGATCGAATATATCATCTCCAATATGGTTTTATTGGATGGTTCTAGAATGCATGATAGGAATCTTGATGTGAGGGCTTCTATGTCTCCGTCGCTTTCATTGGGTCTTATGTTGAGACACATTATGAGGCGACCATTGAATTCGAAATCCAGAGGATAGTCTTTCAGTATGTAGGTGGGCGAAACCCAACTGACTATGCGTTTCTTGCCGTCTTTTGTTTCGGTGGCCTGTTTGAGTATGGTCACTCCTGCGGCAGTTTTGGCGGCTTTTCCTATGTCATCGAAGAATATTATCTTATCTCTATTGTTGTAGAGTATCTTATATAGTTCGGTATCGGTTATGTTGGCGGCAATATGTATCCAGTCTTGCCCTTCGGTGAATCCGGATTTCTCTATCATCTCGCGGATGCTGCGGGTTTTTCCGAGACCGCCTCTGGATATTATCAGCGTTCCATACGAATAGCTATTCAATATGGCTTCGATGCAGTATTTGAGTCTGCGCATCTCTGGGTGGTCAAGAGGGGTGTTTATTCTGAGATGCTTGTTTATTTTTATCATCTGTTGACACCATTTTAATTAGAAAAAGAAAATAAAAGAAATAGGAAGAAGGTATTCAGGGTTTTTTGACTTCTTCTTTCTCGTCTTTGCCACCCGCAAGATACACCAGTGCTACTATGACGATCACTATGGCTATAAACGCGCCTATCACATATTTGGCGTCTATGTTGGAGGGTATGCCGATAGATTTGGCTGCTGTTGTGGTTTCTGGGGGCAGCGGAACGCATTTGCAGTTTATGCATTGCCAACGTCCTGCTCCGCAGGCACTTGCCGTGGTATCACATTCTTCTCCTGGTTCTTGATATAGATTTCCGCATATGGCGGCGATTGTGGTTGTCGTTGGAGGTTCTGTAGTCGTCGGTGCCTCTGTGATGGTTGTCGTGGAGGTTGTTTCTGTGGTATTTTGATTTGTCACATTGGTTGCATTCACTGGGGTGGATATGAGTATCGGTTGTACTGTAGTTGGTGGTGATGCAAGCGTCGTTTCTGAGCTGGACGTCGAAGAGGCCGGGGATGATTCTGTTGTTACATTGGTTTTGTTTGTCACTATCACGGTGAGTGTCGTCGGTGTCAATGTCGTAGTCGTGGCATTCAACGGGACTGCTCTTCCATCGTTGCATTGTTCTTCCCATGGGCGGATGCATTTCTCACGCAGGGCGCAATATACGAACCCAGCTGATGTGATGCAGCCATGCTCGTCTATCGTCACGTTTGGTTGTGTTGTCGCTGTTTGGTTTGTCTGGTTTGTCTGTGCCATTGCTGTGCCGATCAGCATCAGTGTTGCTAACAGATACATCATTCGTTTCATTTCTTTTCACCTTTGTCTTTATCTTTGCTTATTTTCCAAGCGATGGCTATCAGTATCAGAATTACGATGCCGAACGCTATGTATAACGCGTAAGATTTATTGGTTGATGGGGTTTGATTGGTAGTGATTGTGGATTTTGCTTTGTCGTTTACGGTTGGTATGATGTCTTTTGTATATACTTCTTGACCGGTTTGCGTATCCATGAAGTGCAATGTGGTTTTGTTGCCTTTTACTTCTTTTATGATTTTTATGGATTTGCCGTTTAATTCTGGGATATTGACTGCCTGTGACGCTGCACAGCCTATCAAGATCATCAGTATTGCCGCTGCATATAAATATTCATTTTTCTTTTTCATCGTCTTCTTTGCCCAATCTCCAGGCTATTGCTAATATGATTAGGAAGGCTAGGATTATAACTGCGATGATGATATTTCCGTTGGACTGTTGAGTTGTTTTTGTTAAAGGCACGTTGTAGTCTTTGAGTTGGGTTGGTGTCGTTGATTTGGTTTGGCTTATTTCGAGTAGCTTTGGGTCTTTTGTAGGATCCACTGATCTGATCTCTTCTTTTTTTGCTATCTCTCCGTAGAAGGGGCCTCTATAGAGCGTATATTGCGTGCCATTGGAATCGGTGTATGCTTCTTTGGTATAGTTGATGTCCTTTTCATAAACGCAGCATGATAGGTCTTTCATGAAATATGGCGTGGGGCAGTTTTTTGCGAATGCCATTACATCTGCGCTGTAGTTTTCACCTATGCTCAGACAGCAAATCGTATAGTCTTTGTACATGGGCATCGGGCATGCTGTAGCCAAGGGAGCTATGAGCAGCAGCAAAAACACGGGATATTTCATCTTGAGAGGGGGATTTATTCTCTTGTTATGAATTGTATGCGTTCATTTGCGATGCGTTCTTCTATCTCATCGGGATTTATCTTTCGGGATTCGAGGAGGAAATCGCATCTGTCTCTGATCTGTTTCATGTAATATTCTGTCGAGGTTTTGAGTCCCTGCTCCTTTTCTATCTTCATCAGTTCTTTGTAGTTCTCTATCTTTTGTCTGCGATCTTTAAAATAGGGGGTTTCCGGATTTGGTACGCTCCAATATTCTTGGGGTTGTTTGCCAAGTTTCTCGTCTTTGAAATAATCGGCTCGCAGGAAATAACACGGGCCATTGTCTTTGGAATAGCCTATGATGCGGGATTTCATGTTCATATTCATGGTGTTGTAGGCTTTTTTGCTTTCCATTTCCTCGATCTGTTTCATTATATGGTCAGGGGCTTTTATTGGTTTCATTATTTTTACCTCATGCGTATCCGATTAGTTTTTCCTTGCCTTTTGGATCTATTGGGGGAGATTCGATGCCTTGGCTGCGTTTGTATGCCATGAGCTTCGCTGCTTCCAATATACCAACAACATCATCGCTATCCATGCCTTGATCGAAGACTTTGTTTATCTCTTTTATGAGAATTCCTTTGAAGTTTTCGATCTGTTTTTGCTTTTGTTGTAGGCTGTCGTCTTCTTCGTCCATTTTTTTCACGAGATCAATCTGTGGTTGATTGCCGTCCCAGAACTATAATTATAATTTAGTAATATAATTAAGTGTAAGTTCTGTGTAATGATATGACATGAAATGGCATCAATTGTCTTGATACAATTGTAGTGTATTTCGATGTCATAACATTTAATTGTTCCGACGGTGTCAAGCTGGTTTTGCTTGGCGCGCGCCAAAGGCATCCGAGGATTATATCAGAAACCCTGGAGGAACAACTTAAATGTTCATCTATCATCGCTTCGCAGCTCAAATTTGTGGGCATCATTGCGAGCATCATTTCCGCGCAAGGCGTAGTTAATGCTCACTCCACAGGGCTCTTAGCCGTTTAACCTAGGAGCGGCTAAGATATCAAACGGCGGGGCAGGATCCTGCCCCGCAGCATGACCATTATGTTTTTATTTCGTTGTGTGTGCTTTTGACTAATATTCTGGCTATTATGACTAATGCCAAACTTTGCAGATATCCGATCTTGGGGAGATGGAATAGATTAGGCATTACATAATTCCAGCATAACTTCAGAAGCAGTGCGTGAAACGGGATTGTCAGCAATGATATCGTCATGAGGACGAAAACTGCTATCAAGAGTGCAAGTATTGTGTTGCAGACCGTTTTTACCAATCCCGCTTCCTGCGGTGTCAGTTCATTGATCGACTTCTTTATCGTCATTTTCCTTCTTATTTATCTGGAAGGGTTCGGTTTTTTGGATCTCTTCCACGGCGGTTTTTTTGTCAGATTCGAAGACATTTATGAATCTGAATACATTGTCGCTCCAACCGGATATAAGGCAGACGTCTGGTTCATTCTGAGGCATTATGACATCTCCGTATGTTGCCAAATTCATGCAGTAGAGTTTAACCTTTGGGTTTATCTTTCTCTTGTATTCTATGAACAAGTCGGCAAATTGATCGCCACCGTAGCTATTATACATCTGCATGTCGGTGAATACGATTATGCGGTCTACTTTGAGTTTCTCTCCGAGAAGATGTCTCAAAATCAGATGTCCTTCCGTTGAACCGCCGGCATTGCTATTCTTGAATTTTTCAGCATTGTCTATAATCGAAGATCTGGAATTGGTCTTGACCAATTTGAATTGCGTGGCAAATACTGATGCATAGGAATCATCGCAGAATTTATCTGCCATTGCGGCCATCAGGCAGGCAACATCTTTGAGGCTTAGGCTGGATCTTTCGCTCAGTTTGCAATCCATGCTGCCGCTTATGTCAGCAGCTATAAAAGTGGTTCCTTTTAGCTTTGGTATGTTGTCGATGCTTATTTCAAGCGCTTTCTCAAGGGCATCACTGACTTTCTTTGAGCCGTCGATCTCTCTGTATGCTGAGAGGAATCTGAACGGAAGCTGCTTTGAGCGTTTTACCGCTTCGGGGTCTGATATGAAATTCAGGGCTTTATCAAGAGTCTTTGGATCGACATTCTCTTTGATTAGGTTTCTGATGTTTCTCAGAGTTGCCATATATCCGAGCTTCTTGGATTCGACGAGATATTCCCAAGCTTCTTTCTTTGAGCTGAATCCTTTGGATTTTGGATCGCTGATCAGCACTTCCCATGTATCTGGGGTTGCGAGGGTTCCATCTATGATTTTCTTGTAGATGTCCCTGTGCTTCGGGTGGCATATTCTCAGGATGTCTTTGAGTTTTATGTCGGTAGCACGGTTGTATTTGGCAAACTCATACTCGTTGAATTTCTCAAGGGCGGATGCAACGCCTTTTTTGAGCTGGTTGTTGCTGGTGGCCTTGTTTCTTCCGAAGCGATGAATGACATATGAGAATAGTTCTACTGGTTCATCGGCTCTGCAGATTATGGATGGCAGCCATTTTTTCAGGAATGGTTTGCATCCTTTGATTTGGGAAGCCTCCCCTGCTAGAAGCAGAGGAGTACTTCTTAGGTATAGATGGTGGCGAGCGTAATTTGCAAGCTTCAACACGAATTCTGGGTCTGTGGCGGCGACTTTATGGATGTCTTCGATGAGGGCATTATCGAAATTCTTCTCTGCTTTATCATCGACTATCCTTTTGTAGAAAGTGGGTTCGCCGACTAGCGAACATGCTGCACGCATATATAGCGTGGTCTTGTCGTCCCAATAGAAAGAGAGGCCTCCTTCGAGGTTGTCTTTTGCGTCTGCACGGCTGCGTAGTTTTGTCCGTATGGTGGTTTTTGTAGCAAACTTTGCCATATATATCCCTCCAAAGTATAAGCGAGACCGGAGTTACCTTAGTTTCATCCGACAAGGGTTTTAGTCGGACTATCTGGGAGGATCTCCCAGCAGATTTCCTATTCGGAAATTTTCAAGTTTTCAAGTCATTGAAGTATCCGATGTCTGCGCTTTGGTTGGTTTGAGTTTTACGGAAGTAGGAGCGGTTGCAGTATATTTTTAAAAATTTTTTAGGTATTTTTTGAAGTAACTGTAACCTGCGCTTCCGATTTTTGGGTTTTTCTTTTTGTGAATATTTTTTGCAAACTTGTGTTTGCAAAAAAGATTCTTTGGAAGAAGGGGCGACTTGGGTCTTTATAAGTAGTAAACCAGTGAAGTATCCCAGGTCTACGCTTCCAATATAATATATAGGTAATACATATTTAAATACCTGTCGGTTGGGGCGAATTACCTAGTTTTGTTGAGTTTTAGGGCAGTTTTGCCTGTTTGAGCTTTGATTTTTCTAGGGTTATGTGCCATTCTGCTTCATCTGGGTTTTGTTCTATCATGCGTCTGAAGTTTACTATTTCTGTCAGAACATCGCCTATCTTCGATTTTGGCATGCTTATGTCCATGCCAACGAACAGAGTTATGTCGTCGCGTGGGCATTCCGGTATGCAGCAGTAGTGCACGTCTTTAATCTCTATCTCTGGGAATTTTCCTGTCAATACCAGTTTTTGGGTTTCTTTCATGGGGGGGTTTCACCTCCTTTTGTTCCGGTTGAGCCGAAGCCTCCAGCTCCGCGCTTTGTTTCCGAGACTTTATCGAATATGACGTCTGGTATCTCTACTTTGTTTATTACCATCTGAGCTATGCGATCATAGGGTTTTATCAAGAACGGATCGTTGGAGGCATTGAACATTATGACGCCGACTTCGCCTCTATAGTCCGGATCTATGGTTCCCGGTGTATTGAGAACCGTTATTTTATTCTTTATCGCGAGTCCGCTTCTTGGTCTTATCTGTGCTTCATATCCTGGGGGAAGTTCAATCTTGAATCCGGCGGATATAAGCAGGGCGGTTTTTGGCGGAATTGCCGTTCCTATTCTTGATTTTACGTCAAATCCGACTGCGTGTTCGCTCATCCTTTCAGGTTTGCATCTCTCATCCAGTAATTCAATTTTAATTTCCATTTTAAGCTTTAGGTATTCCGGCAGATCCCCAGTTTTGTTTTGGGATATCCTCTATTACAATGGTTACTGCGTCTGGATTGCAATTGCAGATGTTTACTATATCCGATGTTATGCAGGCTATGAGCTGCTGTTTCTGGTGCTGCGTTCTTCCTTCGAGCATTTTAATGCTTACTATCGGCATGTTTCGCCTCTTTTTTGATTTTTTTCCCTATTTCGTACGGGATTAGTACTAAGAAGGATGCAATGATTATGACGAAGATAAACGACATTGCTTGGGGCGAACTGCTTATGGCAGCTACAATTCCGCCTATCACAAACACAATAAATATGCCTGTTAATATGCCTATGATGATTTTGAATATGACGTACATGCCAACAAGCCACATTTCTATATGTTTTTTCATCGTATTCAAGGTATGTCGTATATTTGTCTTGGAAGGGTTTTATTCCAGGATTTGTTCATGTTGGCTGCGTGCGAATTATAGTCCGAGGCAAGTTCATTGAATTCTATCGCAAGCATGAGTCGGGCGCTTCTAAGGGAATGTATCTTTTCTCTTTCATTGAGGTCATATCCAGTTTCGTCAGTGCCGTGCTTTTTGATGAATAGGGCGGTTTGATTGTCGATGTCATCTACTCTGGATTTTAGAAAGACGAGTTCTGTCGATCTGTTATAAAACCAGTTGATGTCTTTGGGGGTTTCATTGATTGAGGTTTTGGTAAGTTGGCGTGATGCGGGGTTTATCAGCCATATTCCTACAACAAGCATTATTACAACAATAAAGACAGAGCCGGCAGCTATGAAAAATGTGTTTATATCATTCTTTCTGGCTTGCTTCTCTATCTCTGACTGTTTTATGGACAGTCTGGCTCTTTTTTTGATCATCTTTGTTTTCATTTTTGTGGGGCGATGACTGCCTTTTCTACATTTTCCGGTTACCGGTTCACGCACGGGTACGTCGTGCGTGTTCCGGTTACCGGTATATGTAGAAAACGAGGAGACCGTTATCATGGGGTGGTATTTCACCCTCGTTTTTCCGTAAACGCTTTTGCTCGACTTATCACCTTTGGTGGTAAGTTTGCACACCGGAGGTGTGTCAAAGCGAAGCGAGCGGAAAATGGTTTGGCGTCATCGGACGGACACTTCACGGAAGGTTAGATGTCCGTGCCATTTCTTTAGTTATAATTCTATTTTTTTGAGATATTTTTTGCGCGTGAATCGTTCGTAGGGCTTTAATTTCTGGTCGCCATACATGTCAAGGATGTCGTAGGGGCCGTATGTATCCATCTCACAGCCGAAGTTATTGGCGACTATGACCTCATCTTTGGCTTTGTTGTAAAACACATTATAGTGGCCGTAATGGCATTCTGCTTTGAAGGGGATTCTTTCTTTGAGAAGGAATTCTATCACATCGTCTTGATTGCAGGAAACGCTATATGTATACTCGCATCCATTGTAATTGAATCCATATTTCTTGAGTTTTCCTATCTCGGAGTCTTTTAGGAGACGTTTGGATTTTTTGCCGTCAAATGTGATCGGTTTATGCACTATCACGAAGCTGCTGCTGCTCGAATTGCTTACGAAGCCATCTCTGATTTTCATTTTACCAATCTAATTCTTTTATATAGCATTTGCTTTTGTCCTTCTCCAACTTTTCTTTGAAGTTATAAAATCTGTCCCATATTTTGTCTGGCAGATCTTGATTGTCTTCTTCAAATTCTGATAAAGGCCCTCCTCCACCGGCATCCATCCATTCTGACAGAACGACAACGTCTTTGCCAAGGAAGTTTATTTCCTCTACGAACTTGTTTTCTTTGAGATTGTCGATTATGGGTTTTACATCTTTGTATCTTTCTAAGGTGTCATAGAAGTGTTTTTTGTCTGACATCAGTACGAAGCTCGAAGACGAGCTATTGCTTACGAATCCTGTTCTGGTTTTCATTTTATAATCCATATAATTTCCATTCAAAATCGTCTTTATTGAAGTTGTCGAACACACAATCTAGTTGGTCAGCAATTTCTTCGGCAAATTTATCGAATGCTTTGTCACTTTTGAACACTTTGTTGTCTCTTGCTTGGTCTAATATAGTTACAAATGCAATAATATCATTTTTGGATATTTTCATTTTGTCCTCTTTAGCATTTCTGCTTTGAAGCGTTCATCCCATTCTTTGTTGTATTCGTCATAGGTCTTTTCTTTCATGTCTTCAAGATCTAGGAATTTTAGGGTTTTCATGTATTTCCAATCTTCTTCTTTGCCTTCTTGAAATCCTACGTCGAATCCCATGCTTTGCCAATTGCCATCATGATTGTTGCATGTTTCAATGATGGTATCAGTTCCATCTTTGCTTTTGAACACCCACGTCTCGTAGTTGCATGTTCTTGGATACAGGAGCGGTATATCTTTCTTTGGGTGGGTTTGGAGCCATTTGATGACTTTTGTTAGGGCTCTTGTATTATATTTTTCTTCTTTCCATTCTGCTTTCAGAATCTTCAGCATATCCCTTAAAATCTGAGAAGTGGTTCTTTTGGATTCATGTACGATGAAGCTAGAAGAGCTTGAGTTGCTCACGAATCCATATCTTTGTTTCATTTTTCAACCTCGTCGTTGCATATGACATATGTTCGTTCGAATATATCGCATTTATGGATAACTTTTTTATTTCCGTTTTTTATCATAGTGATCCATTCGTCATCGTCTGATATGCAATCAAAGCCAGTTATCATCTGCGGTTCTCCTTTTTTATCTACAAATGCTATGTTCATTTTGATATCACTTCGTAGTCTGGTGATGTGGGAAGTCTCTTGTCGCTCATATCATATATGGCTGCTTCAAGAGGCGTACCGTCGGATGATATGCAGACGACATGCACTTTCTTACCATTTTTTAATGCTTTGAGGCACGCTTTATAATCGTCTACCACAAACGATTCTCCGATTATATCTGCTTCTGTTTCGAATCCTTGGTCTTTGTAATATTCGAGGAGTTCTTCTTTGTTGGTGATTGTCACTTCTGTGAGATCTCTCATCCTTGCGGCGAGGGTGAGCGTTATCTCTATGTCTCCGGCATCTTTATCGCTTGCGACCAAGAAGCTGCTGGAGCTTGAGTTGCTCACGAATCCGTTGCGTGTTTTCATTTTTTGGGAGTTTGTTCGTTAAATTCATCCGCCATCTTTTTCCATTCATGGGTTCCGAAATGAACTCTCTGCGCTATAGAGCTTGTTACCCATCCGAGGGTGATGATCAATTCCGGGAATGTCAGTTCGTATTTGCAGAGGTCTTTCGATATCTGGCAGGTGATCTTTTCAAGTTCTTCTTTTGTTCTCATTTTATTTTTTTATCATTGAAACATCTTCGTTTTAATTCGGTTTTTCGTCTATGAGTTCCGATGATCTTTTGCTCTCTTTTTGTGAACGTAACATCGTGATCCAATCCCCAATGACCACGGTCAGTGTCTTTGCATTTTTCTCCGAATGCCCTTCTGGTGGCTTTGACTAGGATTGCGTCTTTTTTAGTTTGAAAATTGTCGGTACGAAAATTATTGGATAATCCAACTCCTTTCTTGTGTATTTGTCTGGTGCACCGAGGGCATCTGTCTTGTGGTATGAAATCTCTTGATGGGATCAATTCATGATGTCGTGTTCCTATATGAATGCAACCTTTGCATGTTTTCATTTTATCCATATCTATTCCATTCCAAGAGGGCTTTCATGGGAGGATTCATCTCATATATGATTCCGTGCAATATATCGTTGTCCATAGTGGTGGATCCAGTTATGACATCTTCCTCTTCTCTTATGTGCCACGATTCACCGTAATCTTCGATTTTAAGTTCTTTTTCGTTGCACACGAGGATCTTCTTTATCTGGTCTTCTGTTAGATATTTCTTTAGTAGCACAAAGCTGGCGCTTGAGCTGTTGGATACAAAGCCGGTTCTAATCTTCAAATTTCACCACCTCGAAATCGGCTGTCATTGTGATTGTTCCGTTTTTGGTTATTTTCATATCGCAATACGATATGTCGCTCGGAACTCCGTTGTTGACTTTTTCGCATACGAGATCGTTGACGGAGTCTATGTCTATGAAATCCCATATATCAAATTTTATCTTGGTTTTCATTTAACTTTTCTTTTCTCTCTGTGTGTGAGTGTCGGATTAGTAATGTGCTTGCTTATCTTGAATACGCCTAAAAAGGGTTGTCCTTCTGCTCTCGCCTTTGCTTTGGCTTTGATTACATCTTGTTTTGATTCGTACCAATCGCGTTCGTATAATCTTTTTGTTCTTCTAATACAGGGCAGTCTGCACGGTAAAGTAAGGGGGGAAACACACTTATCACACGTTTTTTCTGTTTTCATAGTTGAAAGCTATCACTTTCATATGGTGGAAGCGTCACTTTATGATGTATTTGCTTCTATTACTTTGAGTATTTTTCCGTGTTCTTCAAAGAGGGTCAGGGCATTTTTTACTCTGTCGTTGTCCCATTGATCTTTGTCGAATGAAAGCATTTGATCGTTGTCGTCAAGTCCTTCTAGTTTTGAGATCCTTTCATTGATGTGTTCCAGGCAGCTCAATGATGATTTTACCTTGGATTCTAGATGTTCTATGTCGCGTTGGGGGGTCCATTTGTATTCCGATTCTGCGTTGTTTCTATGATAATTCAGATTATCGTCGAATTGTTTTGCCATTTGGAGCATTGATGCGAGCTTCTTATCGCTTAATAGGGCGGTTAGTTTTTTGATGCGTTCTCCTGCGAATCTTATGTCTTTTTCTGTTTCTTCTCTTTTTCTTATTAGAGAATATCTGTAGTCTCCGACGGTGCATTCACTGTACTCATTTTTGCAGTTTTTGGCCAATATTCCAATGGCTTCGAGTAGTGCTTCTTCCACTTTGGTTTGTGGTTTTCTTATGGCAACTACAAAGCTTGATGTCGAGCTGTTGGATACGAATCCGTTTCTGATTTTCATTTTAAAGGGGGTTTTATGAAGAATAAAGATCTCATAGATATATAGAAATCGTTGAGATCCATTCCAAGAAAATCTGCTTTGGCTTTGCCTGGCCATATGCCGGTCCAGCGGGCAAATCTTTTGTCGTGTCCTTTGCAATCGCAGCAGAGGCGCTGATTTCCGCACACAGAGCATTGTTCTACATCGCATCCATCTTTGTGAATTTCGCCGGGTTTTGCATTGCAGTCGTGGCAATTTTGTAGTTTCATTTTTAAAATATTCGATATGGCATCTCTTGCGTCTTTTCTTGTTTCGAATAGTTCTGTGTCCATTCCCCATACGGAGTTATCTTTGCTTTTACAATCACCAACTACGCAGAATAGATCTATTATCTGATCGAGTTTTTGGTCTGATATTTTCATTATGCTGCGCAGATATATGGGGTATAGTCGTGATCCGGAAGCGTGAGTTTGCCTTTTTGCGCGAAGAGTTTTTTCTTCGTCCAGGGGGTGCGATTGATCCATTCCTGGCACGATTTTTCAGTGTAGAAGATGGGCATTGATTGTTCCGGTCTGCCGGTTTTTTTGTCTACGGCGATGTGGATATCGATGTCCATTTTCTGGGGCACTCTCTGCCTAGCATTTTACATATTATCATCGTGTTTATCGAAGGGCATACGCCTTTGATGTGGGGGCAGATGAGCTTTTCTTGTTTGATATATTTGAAGTTGATCATCGTTGGCTGTCAATGAATTTTGCGAATTTATCATATGTTCCAAAGGTGTTTTTGATGTCTTTGAGCATGTCTTCTTTGCTCATCTTGAGGCGTGTTCTGAGATATGTGACGACCATATGGTCGGGGAGTTCTTTGAGCTGGCATATTGGGCAGACTTTGCTTGGAACCATGTTATCTTCGTCACGTTCGTTGGTGTCGAATAATAGATGTTCTAGGCATATCAGATGCCCATTTACGCATTCGCACATTCCAAATTCAGATAGTACACAGTCCCAAGATTCGTGAGCAGTATAGCATATTTCGCAGACATAACTAGAAGAGGAGCTATTGCTGACAAATCCATTTCTGATTTTCATTTTGGGGGGGTTTCAGCTTCTTTGATATAGATAAGAAAGCTTAGTACGCGTGCATAATCCTCGTGGTATTTGAGTTCTTTGCGAAGATCTTTGAGGCTTATGTTTTCTAGTTTAGTCATTGTCTAGTGGCAGCATATTGTCAAATGCCTGACGAAGTTGAATGTGTCTCCATGTTCGAGATGACCTTGGATTTCTCCTGCGTTGTCGCTGAATGAGAGTATGTATATGAAGCGTTTCTTGTTGGCATTAAGGAACATTTTTGCCATTAGTTCCGCATATTCGTCTCTGGCAAGCTGGTATTTATCCCATCCTTTGAGGGTTTTCCTGTCAACATAGTCGTCTGAGTCTGGTTCTAGGCAATCAATGACAGAGCCGCTACTTATCGTAGCTGAGAGTTTTTTGATTGATTTGGTCGGCTTTTGTGTCTTAAGGTCGTTCCAGATAACTCCGGATAGGATGTCTGTGTCGATTACTTTTTCTGTGCAACAGTTTAATGATTTATCCATCCCTTTATAGAACATCTCTTTGACGTCATTCTTGTTCTTTGGGATTTTGTCAAGCGCAACTACGAAGTTGGAGCTTGAACTATTCGAAATAAAGCCGTCTCTGATTTTCATTTTTAATATTTTCCCAAGGGTTTTGTTGTCTAAGAATTAGGCAATAAAAGGCTCATCCTGAGCACACTTCTCCATAATACATTTTTATCTTTTCTAGGGGGATAACGACGTTGTATTTTTGTTTGAGTTTTTCTGCGAATTCTTGTTTTATGGTGATGAGGGGCTTTAGATTCATCTCTTCTTCTACGAGTTCCGTGCCGACATAATCCACGCTTTCGCTGCCAAGAAACCGCAGTTCTTCAGATTCATACATACCGAAGCTCATATCCTGTTCTATTTCTTCTCGGGTGAGTTCTTTGGCTTTTATGATTTTATCTATCAGTCTGGTGTCTGTGGTTCCTATTATCAAAAAGCTTGAGCTGGAGCTGTTTGATACGAATCCGTATCTTATTTTCATTGTGGGGGGATTTTTGGGTTTTTGATGATCGCATGTATGGATCCGGGAGGAGTCCCGTTTTCTCTGGTTGAGCGCAACGTAGTGTAGGGTAAACCAGAGAAATGGGTTCTCCTCCGGGATCCATAATTGAGGAGATTTTTGTCATGGGTCACGATGGCTGCCTGCTTTAAATTGAAGGAGCAGGAGTAGATGCAGTCATGGGTGTTTTTAGACCTCGGGTATTATGGCGTCATCGGCAACAATTTTCCCGTTGAATTAAAGGGTAGTTGTTGTTCCCTTGAATATAAAAAGAAATTATTGTGATCGTATTTCAGATCACAATCATAAGTCAGTTATTGTACTAGAGTAGTTGTGGTTACTTGGGGCAGAGTAGTTGTGCTACTCGTACTAGTCGTAGTGGTCGTAACTGCATTTTCTGGCAGACAAGCTCCATTTTTGCATCCTTTTTTGCATGTGACAAAAGTGCTTACTGCTCTATCTCCACTGCAATACCATTCTCTGAGAAATTGGTGTCTGAAGCAACCATCTATTTTGGGGTTCTGTCCAAGGACGAATACCTTTCCTGGCGTGAATATATCTCCGCCGTTGCTGCTGACGCATTTTGCTTGTGTGCTGACAGGCAAAGTGACCGCTAGATGCTCTCTCCAATGGGGGTCGCTTATATTAACAAGCATGGTGCCGGTTGTCAGTTGAATGTCTCCATTCCAGGGTCTAACGCAATTTGATGTGGTTGCGTTCCAGGCGAATCCTGCCGCAGTCAGGCATCCGTGCGTGTCGGTTTGGCCACCTATGATATTTGGTGCGGGCGGTAATGTGGTGGTTGTGGAAGTGTCAGTTCCAGTCATATATCCGATCGTTATGCCACTCGTTACATTAAGCGGGTGAATTTCTCCCGGTCTTACGGCAACTGTCAATCCTGCTGTCAGCAGCACTAAAAGGGCTGCTGTAATCATATATTTTTGGGTTTTTTCAAACATTTTTATTATACCTCCTTTATAGGATATATATTATAGGAAGCGCAAGCTTAAAAGCTTGTCGTTTGGGGACAGAGACGATATGTCGGGCACATTCGACATTGATTGGCATCTTTGTTGTTTAGGAGCCGTTTTCTAAATTCTATCGTTTCAGGCTGGTTCCATACATTGCGGAGAAAGTTTTCAACATTGTCTACGTTTATTCCTTTGTCAGTCTCATTGAACGAGCATGGGAATCCTATGCCATCCACGTTGATATAATAGCTGAATAGGGTGGACTCGCACGGATCTACGCATTTATACATCTCGTCATAGTCGGGGCGGTCTTTGATGGCTTCCAAGAACATGGGGGAGGAGCAGCTGTCAAAGCCTATCTTTATGTCGTTTTCAAAGGCGAAGTTTATCAGCTCTTTGAATTTATCCATGCTAGAAATCTGATGAAGGGTGTTTCTATTTCCTTTGGGTTTTAACCATAGGAATACTATGGCATTCAGTTTGGCCAGTCTTGGATCGGTGAGTTTGTCTTGAAGGGCTTTCTTGCATTTGTCGAATGTTTCGTCTGATAGGAGGCAATGTATGTTTACTTGTGTCATTCCTCTATCTGTGAGTTCCTTGACTGCATTATAACAGGTATCATAATCATATAGGCTGACAGCGCAAGCTCCGCAGTTGGATACGATCAAGTCGTAATATTGGGGATTCATGCGTTCGCCATTTATCGTGAGATTAGGGATCACTAGGTGGTCGCGGCAGTAGCGCATCATCTGCCAGAGTTCGGGATTAGCATCTATGTCTCCGATGCCAAACGCGATCTGTGTGAGCGTCTGGGGCATTTTATCGAATATGCGTTTGAATCTTTTGAAAGGCATGTTCTTTCCTTGGGGGCCGTTAGATTTATAGCACCAGGGGCAGGCTTTGCTGCATTTGGTAGAGACTTCTATATCCAGTATCTCGGGGCCGTATTTGCAGAATTCGGGGTCTGCTTCATTGGTTATTCCCCATCTCATTAGTCTTCCTACGCCAAGACTGAAAACATAGTTATATTCTATTGAGCATAGTCTTTTTGTTAGATGTCCGTTAAGGTTGCGATAATAACGGATGATGGGTTTTTCTTCCTCTTGTTTTATGTCGTTTGGGTTCATTCTCTTACCATTAATACCTGATCGCTTATCTTGTATGCCATTATTGCTTTCTGATTATAGTGTTTGAGGGCAAATTTCATTATGCTGGCTATGTCACATTGGGAGCAACATATTCTGCATGGGATGATGCGATCTTTGAAGAGTTTGCCATCGGGGGAGATCCATTCGCCTTTGGCTCCTCTGAGGATCGTTATGCCTCCGGCTTTCTGCTTCACGAATTCGTCGAATTGCTTGTGATGCTCGTAGGAGAATTCTCTGTCTTCGCTTGAGGCGGGAACGAATATTTCCCACATTGGTTCTGTAAGAGCCACTTTAGTTTCTATATCAATCCATTCTTCGGGGTATTCATCGCCCATTTTAATTACCTGTTATTTTGCTTGTTGTTCGATGATCCATATGTTAGCTTCTTCAAGGGCACCCAATAGCGTTGGATTCTTGAATGACTTTTGTGTGAAATCATCAATTCTTATATATACGATGACATAATCTGCTAATGAATTGCTAATTTCTATTCTATCTATGAAATCTCTTGGTATGATTTTAAGATAGTCATCAACAGATATATCGAGCATTTAAATCACCTATTTCTTGTTGAATTCATCTCCGACATTGGGGGCATTCTGCGCAGTTGCGTCGGCTTGGAACATCTTCCATTTGTCGGGGGTGAATCCAAACATTCCTCCTATCATGTTTGTAGGGAAAGTCCTGACCGATATCTTGTAGTCTTGTACCGCGTTGTTGTAATTGTCGCGTTCCCATTTGATGCGGTTTTCTGTTCCTGCTAGTTCGTCCTGTAATGCAAGGAAATTTGCATTGGATTTGAGTTCTGGATATGCTTCAACTATTACCATCAATCTTGAAAGCACGGAACTCATTTGCGTGTCGGCTGCTTGAAGTTGATTTATGTCTTTGGCGTTGCTCATATCTATTTTTGCTTGTCCAGCTTGACTTCTAAGTTCTGCTATTTGGGTCTGTGTCTGTTGTTCAAAGTCTTTTGCTGCTTTTACTGTATCCACCAGATTGGGTATTAGGTCAGCTCTGCGTTGATATGCAGTTTGAACATGCGCCCATTGGTTTTCTACTGTCGTGTCTTTGCCGACAAGAGAGTTGTATGTTCCTGCTATCCACACGCCGATGAATACGGCTGCTAAGGCACATACGACTATGAAGCCGAGCAATGCTGTTGTTGCTGTTCCCATTTGTTCACCTATTTTTTATGTTTATCTTTCCTGAAATAATCCAAGACATATGTCATGAATCCTATTTTATGGGCTACATCTATCTCATCTTTGTCCAGGAATATTCCTTCGCACTTGGGGCATTTGTCGATGATATAGCGACCGTTTGTCAACTTTACCATGTCAACCAAACACTTTGGACATTTGATAATCTTCTCCTTCTTCATGTCTTCAACTGTTATCTGTTTGCGTTTTGTCATTTTATCACATTCTATAGAATTGTCAAGAAGTTTATGCATTTTCATTCCGACTATGTCTTCCATTTAGAATCCTCCGCCTCCTCCACCAAATGATCCGCCGCCGAAACTGAAACCTCCACCGCCTCCGCCAGACGAGAATCCACCGCCGAATCCTCCACCGATATATCCTCCACCACGGAATGATCCGCCATCACCTCCGAAATCGCTATCAGAAGCGGCTGACATAAGTACTATTAATATGAATACTACTACGATTATTCCCAATATTAAGAATACAGGTGGAATGTCGGTGCTTGAATTTAATGTTGAACTTGCATCTGTTAGTTGTACAATTGGTAAACCTTGATATTCTCCGCTTTTGGTGACTTCTGCGTTTATGTCATTGATTATCTGCACGAAGCCTCCATATACATCGCCTTTATCGAACAGGGGTCTTGATGCTCGTCCTATTCTAGAGACCTTTGCAGAGTTTAAGACGGATTCTATGCCGCGTCCGGTGGCTATTGCGCCGCCATTCACATTATTGACTGACCAGAGGAGAACAACTCCGTTGTCGGTGGCTTTCTTTCCGACTCCATTCTGCTGACCAACGTGGTTGGCAAACATTACTTTGTCTTCGCCATTGGTGGTTTTGACAGTGACGACTGCTATTTCGACAGTTGAATTGTTGTTTATGGCAAGCAATATGTTTGTGAGATTTTGCACCTGATCTGGGGTCATAAGACCGGCGAAGTCGTTCACAAGCTTGTTATTCAGATTTGGGTAGGTCTGCGCATTTGTTAATCCTACAAGCATAATCAGGACGATTGTTATGCTCAGAATTTTATTCGATTTCATTTTATAGTAATCTTTCCTTTTTTTCTATTGTATTGTGACTCTTTTAATCTCATAATCTGAGCGTTTACCACAACCATCATTATCATATAATGGCATGGTATCGAAATCTTTTTGCGCGTCTGTTTTTGTCCAATACAATCCGTGAGAAACCATATGGTCTGCTCTTTTAGCTTTGATTATCCATGCCCGTATTTTTTTGAATCTCTTTGTTTTCATCTTGTAATAAACCAAAAGAAATATGACATGGCGATCAACAAGAGGAGCATAGTCACTGTCACCGCTTTCATTGCATCTCTCATGTGTTTGTCTACCTTTTCAAATTGGATGGCGATTTCTCTGTCTTCGGGTGTCATTGTCAAAGCTCCAGTTTTTCAACTAATCTTATTATTGTGTTTGCCTCGTCTTGAAGCATTCGTTGGATGTCGGAAGTGGCTCGGTCGGCTTGATGGAGTTCTTCTTTGGCTCTGTAAACAGAATTCCTATACATCATCAGACCGCATACGATTCTATCAACGTCTTTATCTGATAGTTCTACGGATTTCATTTCTCTTTAAGTATAGATTCTATACGGGCTAATTTTTGTCGTTGTTCTTCTGCGATTTTATTTTTTACGTCTATGGTTTGTTGCAGAAAATCAACTTTTTTGTGTAGTTCTGGGGGGTGTTTCTTGAGATAATCTTCGGCGATAATATTTTCTATTTTGCGATGTTCATCCCAGCGTTCTGGATGGGTTTTAAGATTTGGATAGCATGATTTTCTATGTCCCTTGAAATTTATCCACAATGAACTAGGGCTACCAGTTGGGAGACATATGGGATTATAGTCGAAATGTATTGTGCAATCTGGGAATTTAAGTGTGGTGCCACTGCCGCTGCTCCAATGTTTGAATGCCTTTTCCGGTGACATATCGGTTGGTTCTGATCTAGTCAAAACGAGACGGTTGTCCAATATCATATAGTCTTCGGACCAATATTTAGGTTTCAATGTATTTCCCTCACATCATGCCACATGTTGCATAGATCGCAATAGTATTGATACCCACCGGTAGTAATCTTGCATTTCTTGCATCTATATCCAATCTTGGGATCAAAGGTGTCTTCCCAATCATGGATGCAATCTATTATCATTTCATCTTCATCTCTCTAATGACAAGTGCTATATTGGCGTAGTTGGCTATGTCTTTGAGGGTGTCTTCAATGCTTTCGTTTGCTGGGGACGAAAATTCTGTCTTCTGGTATGCGAGGGTTTTGAGTCTTCGCATTTTGTCTGAAAGGCGAATGATTATTCCGTCGAGTCCGAATTCTTTTATCGCTTGGGTTGAATAGGCTTTCTGTTTTATGACAAACAAGGCACGTTGTGCGTCTTGATTGCGTTTCATGATTTTTTCCATCTGCTCTATTTCTTTGTCTTCGGGGGTGGGAATTTTCATTTTATAATTTGAAATACGGCGGCATATGTTTCTTATGTTCGTTACATTTTATCAATGCATCTATCTTTTTAGCTGTTGTTTCATCTAGTGATGATGCTTCAGTAAAATATTTCTCTATATCATCATATGTGAAGCCGAATTCTCCTTCATCCGTTTGTCCTTCCCACAGGTTTGCTGAGGGGGGTTTTGTCATTATTGATTCTGGGACTTTAAGGAGTTTGCCCATTTCATAGACTTCGCGTTTCCATAGGTCTGCTATGGGTTCTACGTCTACTCCGCCATCTCCGTATTTAGTGAAATAGCCGACTTCCGCTTCGGAGCGATTAGTGGTTCCGACGACTATGCCGTTGCATAGATTTGACGTGAGATAGAGATAGGTCATTCTCACTCTTGCCATGACGTTTCCGCGTGCGACACGATCGGCATTTTTTGAGACGAGGGCATCGACTGCGGGTTTTATGTCGTGGAATGCCAGGGGGGTTCCTAGATTTTTGGCAAGAAGTTTAGCGTCGGTTGTGTCTTGATTTCCATATGGAAGTGATATGCATATTGTTCTTTTTGGTCCGACTGCTTCAACACAGAGAGATGCCGATACTGCTGAATCTATTCCACCAGATATACCGATTACTGATGTCTTTTCTCCTAGGAATCCTTTTAGTCTATCGACTATTTTGTCTTTCTTGGCTTTCATTGTGTCATTTCTAACATACATGAATTGAGTGGTTTCTGGTAGGTATTGTTTGTATTCTTCATTATCATCGAAGAGCCAGTCTATATTATGCTCTTTGCAGAGTTCTCCTTTGACCGGCCACCAATGTTCGTCTCCGCACCACCAATGTCCTTTTTCGTCCTGCCACATTCTGACTCCTTGTTTCTGGAGCCTGTCAGTGACCGATAGGAGTTCGTGAAAATGTAGCTGATGGTATATTCCTATGTCAAATAGTTCTTTTGCTATTATGTCTTTGGGGGAGCCGGATATGACATAGACTTTATGTCCATGTGAGACGAGCCATCCCATTATATTTCTAAATGGTTCGGGCTTATGATCCAAGACTCCGTGGAGATCAAACGCGACATTCATATTTTCCCTGAGATTATATCTTTGGTCTTAACAAAGGTTGCTCCGGCTTCTTTCATATCGAATATGGCATCGGCTGTGGTTTGGGGGGAAACTCCCGCTATCGCGTCTTCCACGACATAGCATTGTATGCCGCGCTTTTGCATTCCAAGGACGGCTGCCTTGACGCAGTAGTCGGTGGCTACGCCATAGACTACGGCTTCCTTCACTTCGTAGGTTTTGAGCACCATTTCTGCAGCAAGATTAGTGAAGACGTCGTATGAGGTTTTCGTGAAATCTTCTTTATGGGGATCGGATGTCTCTGGTATCCTTTCGGATCCTTTTGTGTTTATCATGCAATGGTCTGGAAAGGGGCCTCCCCATTTGCTGAGTTCGCCTTCTTCTTCTTTGTGCTCTTCGTCACCGAAGTGTTCATCCAGAGAACCGAATATGAATATCTTGTGTTTCTTTGCATAGTCGGTCAGCTTTTTCAGGTTGGGTTTTATCTCTTCTGCTCCTGGTACGTAGAGCGCGCCGTTCTTATCCATGAAGTCATGTTGCGTATCCACGTCATAAAATATCATTGTCATTTCATTTCACCTCTTATATTTGAACTTTAAGTTGGCAGCTTTCGAGTCTTTTTGTGATGGCTTTCTCAAGCATGTCTTTGATGTCTATCTTTGCCATTTCCTGTGATATCATTTCTTTGCATACTTTTACTATCGTATCATCGTTATAGACATAGGATCTTTTTAATCGTCTGTCTATACAGTCATGAAGCAGTCTGTCTATGTATTCGTCAAACTGGTGTTCGGATTTGTATTTTATGCGGCGGTCAAGTTCGGATGCAATGCAGCCATCGATGGTGCTTCTAGCTATGCATTTTATCTCGCCCTCGATGAGGGCTCTCATTTCCTTTCTCAGGTCGTCATCATGAATTTCAACTTTCATTTTCTATTCCGGGGTTTAGTCTTTTTTCTTGACTTGTCATTACATTCCCACGCTCTATCGATTGCCAGACTCAGGTGTTTTCTGCACGAGCTTCCATGCAATCTCGATAACATCGGTTCTCCGTCGTCTTCAAATATCATGTATCTGGGTGGGGTTTTACAGCTTTTGATGCAGCATTTTGGAGTGGCTGCACCTCTGAATACAGATACCCTGTCATAGCTGCCTAGTGGCATATTTTACCTCTTGCTTCATCTATGAATTCTATGAGTTTTATTTTGTTTACTTCTCCATCTTTGCGTGAATCTATGCTTGTTTTGTAGAGGAATTTATCGTGTTCGATGGTTATATAGCTGTCTTCTCCGATTCTGTATACATCAGAGTCAAACCCATATAATCTGATGCCGTCTTTCTCATAAGATATGGAAACAATATGATCATTTGACATGTTGGAACGTTGATTGTCGATAAAGGCGAGTAGTTGCTCTCCTGTCATGAGTTCTTCTTCTTTTATCCAATCATTGTATCTGCCACCTTGTGCGCAGCATTGGCATCCATATCCGTTGTTTGTTTCGGTTACTTTGAGTATCATTTTTATACCCATATGAGTTTTAGGTTTGTGTCTTTAACGAATTTTGCTACAACAGGAGGGACGAATTTGCTTATGTCTTTTTGTTCGAGCATCATTTCTCTTATTTGGGTTCCTCGTATCTCTTTATTTTCATATTCTATCTGTCTGACCTCAAATCCATAGTCTCTGAATATGTCTATCTCGGGTTTGCTGTTTGACATGAGGAAGTCGAATTTTATGTTGTCATCCACCCAGGCTATCCATTTCTCGCCGTTGCCGAAGTCTGGTATTCCGACGAATTCATAGGGTATTTTGAGATTGATGCTATTGTCTATCATGAATTCGCGTTCGTCGTAGGAAAAGGGGTTCTTGAAAGTCCTGGTTTTGTTGCTGCTTCCTATGCCTATCACGAGTTCATCACAGCGGGAAGCGCACCATTTTATCATTCCAAGATGTCCATTGTGGAATGGTTGGAATCTCCCAAGTATGAGTCCTTTCATTTTGCTTATCTGTTAAAGCAGTCTTCGATTATAGTCTTGTGGTCGAATGCTAGTGGCGGAAGATTGTCAAGATTGAACCATCTGGCATTCTTTGCGTCATCCCCGGCTTTGAGGGTTCCGCATTTTATTTCGCAATAATATGCTATGCTTATTATATGTCCGCGAGGGTCGCGGTCTGGGCGGGAATATATGCCTATTATTTTTTTGATGATGACGTCTAATCCCGTCTCTTCTTTGGCTTCGCGTTGACAGGCGAGTTCCACTTGTTCATTCTCATCGACGAATCCGCCAGGTAAAGCCCACATTCCTTGGTAGGGTGGGTTTTTTCTTTGGATGAGGGCTATTTGCATGTCGTTCAGAATGACGGCATCAACCGTAACAAAGTGCTTAACAGGTGGGGTCATTTTCGTTTTCTCATGAATTTTACGCAATCTATTTCGTTCATCACTTGATCCCAGTTTTTGAACAGTATCGGATAAAAGACTAGATCTTTCGCTATATTTATCAGTCTGGGCTTGTCGTCGATATACACATCCAGTCCGAGGGCTCCTATCATTGTGCGTTTGAATTGGGGGCCGTACAGCTCCGGCAATCTGAGGCAGAGAGTATAGTCTTTTATATCAAACTTTTCAAACCATTTGTCAGTAAGGTCTCTGTCGGCGGTATATCTGGATGAGATGAAGAACAACTTATGATTGGCATAGATGAGTTTTTTTATGGATTCTATTGCACCGATGATAGTATTGGCGTTTTCTATCCTATTATTCCATTCGTCGCTCATGGCTTCAGGAACTTTGTCGTCGGGGCCACAGCAGACGGTGTCGTCTATGTCTATTCCGATTTTCATAGGGAATTTTATTAAAAAAGAAATCTCCAACATCACGCCAAAACCTATATCCTAACATGCTCATGTTATGCCTCCCTATTTACGACTTTTAAGATGGTCTTGAAAAAATAACCAACTGTGAACCCAATACAACAACCAAAAAACAAACCAATCTGACCGCTTAAAATAGCGTTCACTTTTCTGCCCCCTTTATGTTTTTCAGTATTGCCTTGCCCTTTGAGGTCGTTGTATAAAGTGGTTTGCCTTCAGCCATCCATTCAAGCTCATCAACCAACTTCTTAACGCATAAAGCTATTTCATCATCCCACAACCAAAGAACATCCTGTTCCTTTCCCTTACCCGTTCTGATGTATACCCCATCTTCAGCCTTGATATTCCGCTCTACTTCCACACTAATCTCATGTGCTTCCATGTTATTCCTCCCTCACTTTCTTATCCCATTTCTCTTGTTCTTTTCTTTTTTTCTCCCTACATTTTGGGCAGTAAGAGTTACCACCTTCCCACAAAATTTCGCAGTCATGCGACATACAAACCATACCCATTATCTATCCTCCGATAGTTTGAGTTTTTGAATTGCTCCAAGAATCTGGTCTATGTAATCATCTCTCAAGCCTACACATTCGGTTATCATGTTCCAATCGTCCATACTTATACAGTTTGGATTAAGTTCCCATCGAGTTCTCTCAATCCAAATACCACCTTTGACTTTCCACAAGCGGTATTTCTGTTGTTTGTCTTTGTCATAAATCCTGTATTTATCATCGACATTGATTCGTATTTCCTCTGTCATCGTTAGTCCTCCTTTTCTTCAAAGATTACAGTTATGCCTTTGTCATCTCTTCTTTTGGTTTTGACGGGTTTGATTAAATATAGATTTGGGCTGCAATCCCATAAGGCTCACGCTGCAATTCGAGATTTATTATGTCAATTGCATCCAATGCCTGACGTTTGGGGGATTTTTTGCTGGAGGGGCCTGCGTCAAACTGGAGGCTCAGACCGCTTACGGTTATCTGTTTTCCATAGTCGGTTTTTTCTACTGTGATTTTCATTTTGGCCAGTAATGTTCCAAGTACGTTATGCCAGAATCTATCGCTTTTTCGAAGTCGAAGTTGATTCCAAATTTGAGTGCTAAAGATCTAGTTGTGTACAGGTCTCCCAGCCATAGTGTCAATAGTTCTCCGGTCGGAAGGGGCTTTCCTTCGTTGGGGCCATCTTCATAGATATAAATTTCGCGAATGTCGTCCGAGAGGCGTTCATGCATCATATCGAACATCTCTTGGAGAAGGACTTTTTCTTTTTCTGAAAATTCAATTGGATCTGTCATTTTAGCTTGTGTATGCTATCAATTTGAGTCTTGGTTTTTTCTCTAGTCTCATGCATTTGAGGAATTCTTCATCGAATTTCCATTCGCCGAGATATGTGCCATCGGGTTTATAAAAGAAACCATCGTCTCGATTTTGTGGTTGGATTGAAGGGATGAACATCAGATAGTTATATGCTTCATCATATTCACCGCCTTCAATTTGATACACTCTACAACTAATATTTGTCATATGTTATCACATTTATATTTCCCGAGGCTTTTTGCTCATTCCAAAGGAATGAGATAAAAGGCTCAATATTTGCCATATGCTTCACCATATAGCCAGAAGTCTTGATCGTTTCCGATGTCGTCGCTCATTCTATTGTCAAAACAATCAGAACACATGTTCTCTTTACCATTGTATGAGAGGCGGCGTTTTCCGCAGTCCATGCAGGTTATACGAGTTTTAACCTCTTGCTTGGATTTTCTCCTCGTCCTACTTTGTGGTGTTCGACCCATTTTTTCTCCTTCTCATCAAAGTATGCAACTATATCCGAAGTTGCCATTATATTTCCTGGATGTATGCTTCCAGTGCCTATCATATCGAATAGGGGGGCATTATACATCGCTTTGAATACTCTGTCGGCTTCCATGAAGGCGGCAGTCTTTTCTGGATTAAATCCGCTTGAAACGGTCAGGGTTTTATCTGCAAATCCGTTTTTCAGGAGAGCTAGTCGTAGTGCCCAAACAGCAGATATACAAACACCCGGGCTGAAGACATATTTGTCGTCTATGTTCATGGCTGGCATGAATTTTAAGATTTCCATGGCACTCTGTGAGTAATTTTCTCCGCAGGTGTCTATCCTTACGCCGCCCATGTTTTTTATCTGTTCTATGCAATCTAGGGTGTCTCGTATCTCATCGTTGAAGGTGTCTATTAGCATTATCCTGGAGTAGCGTTTTTCTATGTGCTTGTCGAATAGTTCGGCTGTTCTGACGCTGGGATTGCAACCATCGCCTTTCATCAGCATATCTGCGAATACTGCCAGCACAAGGGCATGCGGAACAGTTCCCAATCCTTCGTTATTCCAATGTTTGGCTCCTATGTCGGTTGAGCATCCATCGAAACCGGCTTCTTTGCAATAATGAGTTATCGCGTCATCGTCTTCCGGTTTGAAATGTCTGGCACCGAAGTACATTATGAATTTTTCCTTTGCTGCTCTCTTTATCGCGTATGCGTTTGAATAGACCGTCTGCATCTTTATGTTGCCGGTAAGACCGCCAGCTATATGTCCGAGATAGACAGTTTCTAGGTCTATGAGGTCTTGGACGCGTCCTTCTATCTTCATTATCGGTTCGCAAGCGGCACAGTAGTCGCCATCCCCTCTGAGCGAATATATTTTGGCTTCGGGGGCGTGTTCTTTTATGAAGGCTACTGCTTTGTCGAGTCCTTGCATGCATTCTATATCCTTGCGAACGAATACCTGATATCTGACGAGGGGGTTTATGTTCTCCTTCTCTAGTATCAGCTTCGAGCGCAGGAAATATTTGTCAGTGTGGTTTATGTAGTCTTTCATTTTGGGGGTTTCATATGTGTATAATGCCACCAATTGCATTCGGGACATTTATATATTGATCCGCGTCTTGCATTTGCTAGGATTTCTTTTGCTTCATCTTCTGTCCAACAGAATTTGGATCTTTTGGTGGCAAAGCATTTGTTCATAATGTCACATCTGCAAGAGAGAATTGTTCTTTACATTTTTTGCAATGAACGGTTTCATCTTCTGTACAGAAGCATCCAATTCCTAATTCGAATCCATCTGGCATAAGTGGAGTGCCGCCCACATATGTATATTGGATGACTTCAAGCTCATCTTTAGCACCGCACAGAGGGCATGTGGTGGAATATGAGACAAATTTAGGCGGGGATTTATTTTTGCTTTTTAGCTTTGTCTTTTTTGTCATTTTGCTGCCGCACGTAATCAAGAAGGGCGAGGCGTTCTTTCTCTGCCTTTTCAAGGTCTATTTCGAAATACTCTGCCAGGAGCTTTTCTATGTTTGGATATACCGGGAAAAATCCTTCCTCTTCTCTGGCGCATTCGCATAGATAGAGGGGCGGATCTCGTTCTCCGAGCCATTCTATGAATCTGCCTATCGCTTGGCTCTTGTCTTGAAGCAAGATCATCTTGTCGAGTTCGGGGGTTTTGATGGGGGTGGTTTTCTTGAATGTCACTGTCATGGCGAATCACTTGGTTTCTTTTACATGGGATTTTATGTTCTTACCGCATTCGGGACACTCAATGGCGAGGGTTTCATTCACTTCCTCTATGTTGTCATATTGGTATATCTCGTTGTTGTCGAGATAGCCGTATTGCCAGCATTTGCTCACTACGCATACCTTCTCAATCTCTTTTTTGCACTCGGGGCATTTCATCGGGTTTCACCTCTATTCTGGTCGGTATATCCGCCATGCTTTCGTAGCTGTTGAACACTAGTTTTCCTCTGAGTCTCACGAGCATATGAAAAGATGAAAACATCTGTTGGTCTACGAGTTTCCTGAGTTCGGATAAAACCTCGAAATACCTGTGCAATTGTTCGCGTTTCTTTGGGCTTGATTTTGGGTTGTAGAATTTTGATTTGGTTTGCTTTGCTTCCACTATATGTATATAACCTCCCGAATCTACTACTATGAAATCCATGCGTTCGGTGTTAATGAGCTTGAAGACAAGGGGGGTTTTGAAGTATTCCTTGAGGAATTTTCTGGCTTCTGTCTCAAGTTGTTTTCCGCGTCTTCCTGCCATTTTGTGACCAATTGTTCTTTATGCCCAACAGGCACATGAGATTATAGTAGATCCATAATACGGTCTGGGTGTAGTTCATTATAATGATGGAATCCACAGTCCATATTACATTTGATATTATCCAAATTGAGAATCCTAGGAGGCGTTTCTTTCTATCATTGAGTGCCACCAGATACGATCCGGTCGCCGATAAAACGACTGCCAACATCTTTGCTATCTCAAAGGGCGTTGTCATTTTCGTGTCTAAAGTTACACAGCTTTGCTGTGTAGCGTTTCGTGTTTATCAAAAGCACGTAACTCTTCTTCTGTGACGAATTCACTTTGACAGTGTATTGCCGAACAAATGATACGGTCGGGTCTGTTAACGACGGCACTGATATTGTCTACTGTGATATCGCGTTTGCAATAATGACATTTGAGGGGGAGTTTTGTCATTTCATTGAGCACTTTAGCCATCAGGAAGACTTGTTCCTTATCCATAGTGCACATGTCCCTGTCAAATAATTTTTCTGGGGGATTTACTGATTTAAGTTTCATAGAACTTTTTTGTCGTTGCTGAAGCAACAACAAAAACCTTCACTAAAATTATTAAAAGCGTTCGATGACTGCCTTGCTATTATAGATCTTTACTACAGTGCACTTCAGCTCGGGATGTTCGAGATGTTCAGGATGTTGAACTACACTGGGATGTGAACGTTTATCATCGCAATGATAAACGTTGATCGTTCATGGGGGCAATTTCCCCTCTGCCGTTTTTCCCAAGGCTTTTGCCAGAGCAAATGCGAAGGATAAAAGGCTTTATGGCGTCATCGGCCATACCGTTCACGCAAAGTTAGTTAGTATGCCCTCCACTTTGCGCCTTGTTGAGTTTGTCTTGAATGCCGTCTCGCCAGCAATGCGCGCAGCTCCAGCAAGTCTGTGTGCGCGAGCTGATGGCTTTAAAGGCCGTTTTAGCCGCTCTGGGATGAGATGACGATCCCAGTGCGGGGACGCGTGCCTGGCGAGGTGAATTCAAAGCGAGGCGTAGCTCTTCCCTCCGAGCTTTGAATTTCGTTCATCGCTTTTTTTGCTCAAATTATATGGCTTCATTGACCATACTCATTCACGAAGAGGCTAGTGGGTATAGTCTCCACTGCCGTCTCGTCGTCGTGACTTTGAATGCCGTCTAGTCTTCAGGCGCCAGCTGGTAGGTCCTGTGACTTGTGAGTTGCATCGAGCGTGTGTCGTGGATTTTAGATCCCAGGCTTCAACTAGGTCCGTGACCACGCCATGCGAGATGCAAATTCATTCATCGGGATTATTTCCCTCGGCGGTGGCTTCAGTTCCGAACTTTGTATTAAAAGTTTGAAAACTGAGCCAAAACGCATTTCGGCTTCATCAGTCATCGCTTTTCGCGGTTTTTTGGGCTAGTAGTGCTGACCTCCACTGTCTAGGGGGATTTTAATTCTTTCTTTTCTTCTGCTAGCCATGTTATGAATCTATAGCTGAGGTGTTCCGTATCTAATATGCCAAAGCCATCTGCGGCTACGGTCTGGCCTATCATCAGGCATTTATTGGTCATTGATACGAAATTGAGATGATGATGACCGAACAGCCAGATCTTTGGCTTGAGTTTATAGAGTTGTGATAACTGCTCGCTTCCTACATCCTCGTAATGGGGGGTGAAGAAATTGGATTTGACTCCTATCTTCCAGGGGCAATCGTGGGTGAGAAGCATGTCTACTTTGTCGTGAGTCAGGGCTTTTTCTATATCGATTTCAGAAATGGTGGTTCCTTGGGGGGTGTTGTAGTCATCGATGTATTTACTCTTACTCACTCCTATAGTCATCATTCCCTCGATGACTATAGGAGCGTTTGGGGTAATAAAATGATATGCTGGCGGGAGTCTTTCTTCAGCAACGAATTCTGCTCCTAACATCTCATGATTGCCTAAGACGAAGTATAGCGGTATTTTTAGGCGGGGGAATTTCCTTATCACATCTTCCCATATTCCTATGTCTCCGAGTTGAATTATGCAGGTGGGGGCGAAGCCCATGCTGAGGGCATTATCAAGCTGGATTTGAATGTCTTTGGGTTGGGCATGTACGTCTCCGAGGACCAATATTTCTGTCATTTTGAAAATTGTCCGCATTCTTTACAACATCCGTATCCGAATTTGGGATGCCCGCAGAATTCGCATTTGTTTGCAGTTTTATGTTTTGAGGGGATTTTTTGTTTGAGAAGATATATTAGGTCGGATAGTGAATTTGTCTGGGGGATTTTATATATTTTGCAGACGATATCAACATTGCCTTTTCGCCAGAATCCTTCTGGGCAACAGACAATCATTTTACCGGTATGGGCAAAAAGTCCAAGTTCTAGAAGAGAAATAGGAGATTTGGTTTCTGGAGAAATATACATCGCGATGATATTGGCGTGTTCAGTTGCAGCTAGTTCCCATTCCACTTGCAATCTGAATTGGGGGTTGTTGATGTTCTGAATCCAGGATGCATCCCAATCATCTCGGCGCGGGTTGAGAACTATTATGTCGAAATCCGAGAGGCTATTTTCTACTCTGGTTTGCCATTTGGGAGCAGAATCCATTTCGATGCTTCCAGCGAGAAATACAGAAAACCCGTCTGGTATTGCATTGGGGGCTTTGATTATTGTTGCCATGGTGAGATAAGATCCATGAAGGCTCGATCGGGCTTTTCGTGCCCACAAAACTAGTCGGCTGACCGAGCCTTCTAACTCTAAATTACATATTTAAATAAGTTTTCGCACAGCTTATGTGGGGATCACTGCGCTAATTTTTACATATTTTCCATATCACCATATTGGATTCGGTGATCATCAGTTCTTCACTTGCTGCCATTCTTTGGCTTTCTCGAAGTTGGGGTTGTAATATCTAGCTTCGGCTTCTTCGAAAAATCCATCTAGTGCGGCAAGATAAGGCGAGTCGTAGTTAAGGATTATCTCATCATCGTTTATGTCGATGATGCCTACCGTTTCCAACATATTAAGGGTGGACGTCATTCTGGTTTCGGAGAGCTTGATTCCGGTCTTTTCATTGAGTTTGCCGATGAATCTGTCGAGGCGGGTGTCT